>BNJV01001834.1_pt1 | contig 141302 bp, 243 predicted proteins | sample 8540591 | NCBI WGS metagenome assembly BNJV01 (sample SAMD00202457, study PRJDB9452) | human saliva metagenome | host: Homo sapiens
TTTTTGCCTTTTGCCCTTTTTGTTTCAGTGATTTGTTGTGCTCAGCCGAAAACAGATCTTCGAGATCGACCACAGTTTATCTGGCCGGGAGCTACGGCGCACGAGATGCGATAATGATGCTGGCGTCAACCTGAAAGTTTGTCGTCATCAAACAACAAGCCGGGACGGGAAAGCTGAACGCGTTCGCGTCGCAGCGCAGCCGAACGCAGAAATGGGCCAGACCGAAGGTGACAGACTGATGATTGGCGTTCGGTATTTTGAACTCACGATTCTTCGAAGTTCGTAGCCGCGCTCATCTGATCTCGAGTTACGGAGATAGCGGATACAGGTTTTACCAGGAAACAACTTGCCTCGCGTCTCGCCAGCCCACCACCTGTGCCTGCCCGCTGCCTGCCTGTCTCGTCCTCACCCGCCATCCCGCACCGTCTCGTTCAGCGTGGTAGTGCCCGCGTGTTGCGATCGCCAGCGTACGCCGCATCGTATAACGTTTGAATCGCGCCGTTAACGGTTGACCGGCGTTCATGCATTTTGAGCCCGGTCGTTTCGGTGATCGGCGCATGCGACTACCAGCTGCCGCGCCGAACGGGCCGCCTGTAATAGGTGAGCCAGTTCGCGCCAGGTGAAAGCCGGAGTCGCATGAAACCTCGTCGCGCCACCCTTCGTTAGTCCGAAACAATGCTCGAGCCCTCGCCGGTCATCGCTCGCCGGATGCCTGACCCCGTATCCCGAGTGAGTGGTTTAGTCCCGAACTGAATGATTCGCCGAAGAATTACGAAACACCGACGGCTCGGTCCTGACGGTCCGGCGACGGATTCTGACGGTCAGCGGTACCGTTGGGCGCCTGAAACCGAAGTCGACAATGACTGTTCGACGAGCGCGCTCACTGCGGTGCGCGAGACCGTCATTTTATCGCATCTCGGCCATCGTCGACATACACGGTCAACATGTAGCTCGATGGCCGTTACGGCGCCGGTGCATCAGCCTGATGTGCTGCGCACGATATCCGCATCATTGAGTGCTCACAGAGATCCTGATCTCGTATACATGAAGTCAACGGCAAAATGACGCCGCACTCACGATAGGGTCTGCCGTCGTTCTCCGGTTCGACAGATGGCGTTGTGCGATGCCGATCAGCGGCGTGTCGTCATTTCGAGGGCAACGACGCACCTCCGCAGGCTGATCGATGGTCATGGCTCAGTTCGGCCGGAAGCGCCGATCGCCGCAGGAATCCGACGCCGAGGATACCGACGCCCATCTGCCGATAAACATCAGCAGCTGATCATCGGGTTCAACAGCAAAGCCGCCGGCGCGGCGTGAGGCGCTCGCCTGCGGGAGGCAGCCGCTGGATGCCGCCGAATATCGAGCAGTTGGCGACGCCGGATGATCGCGTCGCCAGCGCGAGTTGATGGTACCGGCCGCAGCGCCGAGATCTGCGCAGGCCGGAGGCCCTGCTCGCCCATGGCCAACACATCGCGCAGTGAAACAGCCAGCGGCGGTCTTCGAACCGGCAAACATCGGCTTCACCCTGATGTCTCAGACGAACAGCCAGGTTCGCCTGCCCGGCTTTTCAACCAGCCCACCACCAGCAACGCCACCGGCCCGAAACCCGAAAGAGGCCTGATTTGAGGTTACCCTGAATGCCGACCACTGCTCAGGCAGGCGCCGGAAGCCGCCCGAGCATGAAGCCCGCGCCGCTGGTCTGCTTGCGGTGATGCGCGCCGCAGTGAGGCCCACCGATCGTAACAGATGGCACTGATTTCACTGTCGCGCTGGCACGGTGGTCGCATCTGCCGGTGCCCGACGCGTATTGCTGGTTGTGCCGATCGACGGTCATCGACCGCGGTCGACATCACGGTTCGGTTCGGCTCATAACAGCCGCGAATATACTTATAGACTAAATCTGACTTCAACGTTAAAGTTTACTCCTCAGGCCCGACAGATGGTCTTCCGAGATATGGTGTATCGGCGCAACAGGCCACCGTCAGCAGCAGGGCGCAGCGGCTGCGGCCTGGCGCCGGCGCCGATGCGGCACGCCGCACGGCGTCGATGGCACAGCGGCGGTACGGTGACAGCGGCAACGCACAGAGAGGTATCATGCCATCCGGTGATTGCAGACAGCCGAGCGGCATGCCTCGCCGCGATAGTAACAGAAACACGCCGTGACGCTCGGTTCGGGCAGGAACACCCGGTCACAGCCGTCGTTGTCCCGACAGTCAGACGAACAGGTCCACAGCACGTTTACACCGGAGCACACCACGATTCGGTCGTCCTGCTTCGTTTCACCAGGTCAGCCCTCGCTGTTACCCCTGCCCTTCCGTGGTCGACTATTCGCTCACCCCGTCACGCGCCGGATCACGGGCGTGCGCACGGCAGGTCAATAGTGGTCCGGTGCAGATTCCGCCGACGGTCGGCGCCAGCCGCAGCGGAACGCCGAGGTGTTCGTCGGTCGCGCAGAGGGCGGTTCCACCGTCGCCGGAGCGAGATGAGTCGTCAGCGAGCCGTCTTCATCTTCGTCAGTCGCGTTGAACATTTTCGGCGTTCTTCAGCCGGTCTCATCAATCAGACGATACCCGCCCACGCGGCAGACGAGGAACGGCCGCTGGTGTATGGTTGGTCAGCCCGGCCTACGGTGCCGAGCAGAACGCGTTATTGCCTGGCGGCGAGCCATAATCATCAGGCAATTACGGCGCGTGGCAGGGACGTACGTTACCCGTGCCCGGTGCGTCACGACGACGTTGCGGCCGCGCCGGCGGTCGGCGGATGAAGACGGAAACGGCGTCGGCACCGCGCACGGCCTGCCCGGCAGAGCCGATCGAATACGAGGCGCAGCAGCACGGTCAGGTCCCGTGAGCCCGCCGACGGTCGCCACCGCGCCGGAGTGACGGCCATGCGGCGTTCCCGATGCCGCCGTCGGGAGTGAAATGAGTGTTCGCCGGCAGCAACATGATGGGACTCGCAGAACAGCCACCGACATTGTTTGCGGCGGGCCGACGGCGCTGGTTGTCAGATCGACTGTCATTTTTTCGAAGTCAGTCCGAACGGTGTTCGTCGGCAACAACTTCCGGCGGGTGATGGCGCGATGTGCACGCCGGAATCTTGCCGAATTGCCGATCATCTGACCGGCCTGTCAGCCCCAGACGGCCCAGACAATATCGCCGATCACAGCCCAGGGCATCGTCTCTGCACTCACTGTCGGTTGCCGCCTGAACTATCGGACAGGTTGCTGGTCAGTGCGCTGGTCGTCGAAATAGCGCACGATGCGTTGCCGCAGCAACCATTGTCGCACAGCTGTTTGCCTGCCGATTGAACTGCGGCGGTGGGCGCTGCCGATTTCAACAGATGACGCTGCGTCAGCATTGTCACGGCCTTGCCCATATCGCTGACCTGGCCGCGCAAAGAGCCCGCCCCGCGAAGGAGATTGTGTTGATGATGTGATCACGGCGGGCAGCGGTCAGTTTCGCGTCATTCGGCCAGCAGCAGCGGCGCTGCGCCGGTCATGCCTCGGCGCCACCGACGGCGCAGCGGTGAGGGGCCCGTTAAAGCGGTGCCGCCCAGCAGGCGGCGGCAGCCACGTCGAGCCTCACAGCGCCACCCGTCAGGCCCCTGTCGATGTCCACCGGACGCAGCTGCCGAGGATCTCGGTTCACGGGTGCGCTCGGAGGTCAGGTTGAGCAGTTGCGGCGTCGGAGCGCGGTTGCCGGAGCCCAGCACGGTTGATTCGTGCAGGTCGCGGTTGGTCATTGAATGAAGCCACGTCCGTCTCGTTCTGCGTCCGAACAGCAGACTAAGATCCGCAGATGGTCAGTTGCAGCCAAACCGCAGGCGTTCAGTGAAGCGGCGATGCAGCGGTCGAGTTGAACACCGAGCCCGAAGAGCTCATCGGTATCGGCCAGCCTGCATAGCCGGCGGATGCACGGTCGGCGACGACGCCAGTCGGTGCCAGCACTGCGAGCCAGCAGCCCGTGGGGACGTCAATGGCTGGATGGTCGGCGATGCCTTTATTGCCAGCACGTTCGCGTCACCGGGACGTCGGTCGCAACCGATACGAAATGAATACCGGCCCTGTTGCGCCCCGACCGAATACCTACCGGGAAAGTATCCGGTACCACCGGTGGTCATCTGGTCAGCTTTCCGCCGAGGCCACCATTTCGGCAGTCGATACCGGCGATCAATGCGCATCGGTACCAGCCCGAACACCGGAGCGGGTTTGTCGCCGGTTCGTTATCGGATGGCAATCGATGGCTGGGACCGCGAAAGGGCTGCTGACGAGGCGCGACTTCGGCGGCGCAGGCATGATTCTTTGTCGGCCTCAGCCCGATCGGTGGCGCACACCCGTGCCGAGATTTTGCCAGCTTTGCCGGCGAAGATCGCAACGAGTCGGTTCGATTACCTGCGCACGACACAGGTCGGTTGGCGGCGCCAGCTCGTCGAGCGAAGACGACGCCCAAATACCGTTAGTTCTTCACCTGGCACAGCATTCAGTTGCCGATCTCTGCAGATGGTCGGCCCGGCGACGTCAAACCCGCTGAGCCGGGAAGGCGTCCCGGAGCAGTGCTGGTTGCGCAGCTCAGAGACGGCGTGAGCGGACGGGGTCACCAGCCAGAACGGGCGCCGGCGACCGGTGTTAAAGAAATGCAGTCGCCCCGACAGGTGCGATGCTGGTTATTCAGAAGGCGCGTGCTCATCGACCCGGCGGTGTTGACGCTGATGTCGAGGATACGCTCGCCCGCCAAGCGATCGATGCTCACCTGCCTTTTTACAGCAGGAATGGTCAGCAGCGGACATCGATCGCGGAGCGCAGAACGAAATGCTGATCGCCGAGATACCGTTCGAGCCCGGAACGACGCGCTGCGCATGGCGGCTGGAAAGTAAGCACGGGCCTGTGGCCTGTTCGCCGGAACGCCAGCGGCGGTCGTTCGGCACCGCGTTATCGTCCGGCTGGCGGTCGCCGGTTATACCGTTAGCGTGGCTGGTGATGCGAGGCTGCCGACCTCGAGTTCAGCCATCGGCGGCATCTGCGTGATTCACCTCCGCCAGAAGGGTCGTCACCATCCGCGACGCAGGGGGAACACGTGGGTTTTGGAGCGACGGCGCTGTCATAAATGGACGAGAACCTGAAGCAAAATGGCGGCGAGTCTGTCACAGCGTGCGCAAGAACACGTAGGCGCGTGCCTGGCCGTGCCGACCGCGGTTGCGGTTCGAGACGCCACCAGCGATACCTGGTGGCCGACGGTTAACGGGCACAGCCTGCAGGTCAACTGGTCGGCGGTGGTGCCACCCCCGCCGGCGAAGCCGGTAATGTCACGACCGGCAACCATCGGCGGCCCCGCCCTGGCCAGGAATTGCCGGACCATTCCAGCGCCAGGCACTTCCGTCAGGCGAACAGCCGCACCGGTGATGCCACGATGGTCGGCTCGGTATCTGCCAGTTCAGACGCGTTTCCTTGATCGAACTTATATCGAGGTCGCCGATTCGCCGCCAGCGCCGCGCCGACGCACGCCTCAATGGCGAAGCGCCGCCCGAGTAGCCTGGCTGGCGGCGGCAGTTGCATCGCCGCCCCGACGACGCGCTGCGCATGCGCCCGCCTGCTCGTCTACATGATGCCGTGGCCAGCATGTGCCGAGCTGCGCCCACCGGCGGAAGAGGCACCACCGACCGGTCAGAAGATTGCCGAAGCGGGCCAGTGATGCCCGCCGTTCAGTCCTCTCGAAGTAGAGTTGGGTTGCCCTCGACCAGATAAATCGCGCCATCCGGTTATAGAGATACCACCGAGGTTGGACGATTAGCAAAGACACTGCGGCAGAATACCGCTTTAGCTTGTCGACAGCAGCCACCAGGCGCCCGGAGGCTGTTTGCTGGCAAGCGGGCCGACCGGCAACATCGACCTCGAGGTGGCGTCTGCTGGTCGCCCAGGCGCTGAGGCGCTGCAGCAGCACCGCCGCCGCTGCGAGCCCATACCCGTGCCTCGCAGTTGCCGGTTTAGTCGGTGGTCAGTTTCGTGCCGGCCGCACGGTTTCAGGCGGCTCGAGTCACGCAGCTCATTACCCTCGATTACGCCACATCGCGCCGTCGCCATCAGTCGGCATGGCGGTTGCCCCCGGCGCCAGCAAAGACGAGGCGCCTGTGGTGCACTGGCAGGACAGCCCGTTACCGCCGAGGATCTGTCACCGCCATCAGCGCCCGCGTCGCGCATCTCGACGATGCCGACGCCGCCTTCGGCAGGGTTCGCGCGCCCAGCTGACGACCCGCAGCAGCGGCATCTTCCTCGACCGCTTCCACCTGAGCATCGGCGGTTGCGTCGCGACGGTGATCGCCGCATCGGCGCGCTCGCCGTTACAACGCCGCCCAGCTCAGGCGTCACCCGTATTATTCGACAGCGGTCTCGGCGAGTTCCAGATGCCGACAACGAGACCATCGTTATCTTTTGCGTCATCTGGTTGACCGACCGGCCTGGTCATCGCCGAGGGCCCAGGCCAGAGATGGCGCGCCGGCAGTGGGCCAGTGACGGCACACCAGCGGCGTCGCCGACTCGATGCTCGCGACGGTGCCCACCCGCAGCCGTGATGCCCAGGGCAGCCGACGGCGCGGCCGCGGTGCCACTGCCGCCCGCTGATGCCCGTGATGGCGCCGCGGCCGTCGGAACGATGGCGGCATGTCACGGCGCCTGACGCACAGCATGCCGTGATCTGCGCCAAAGCACGGCTCACAGCATTCGCATACGGTCACACGTCGATGACCCGGTGATCCGGGCAAGCGACCCGCGCCGGCGCGAACATCCACCGGTTTTAAGCCACGTTGGGTTGCTCACACCGCCGTTCGGTCACGGTATACCAGCCACACCGCACCGCAGTCGCAGCTCACCCGCTCAGCCGAGTTTGTTGCAACACGCAGCGATGTCGTCGGTCACGCCCGCGCTGCGCCGTTGTTAAGCCAGGAGTGGTGACCAACGCACATTGCCCGGCCGATTTGGTTCGGGGTGACGCCGAGCGCGGAGGACACCGGCCACCGAACATCTCGGTTGCCGGCGGCAGGCACCGGCGCCCGCGGTGCCGCCTGTCGCCCTGAACACTCAGCGCACAGCCGGCGCCCGCGGCAGCTGGTTCGGCCGGATGCCAGAGGCGCTGGCTCCAGGCCAGGCGGCGGAGGTCTCGGCGAACAGGCGCGCGAGCAGCGACGCGAGGGCCGGGATCACGCTGTCGTGATCTGCCGACGCCCCTGCCGCCACGCTGCCTGCCGGCCCGCGGCCGCAGCTCGCTGCCACCGCCTGCGGTGCCGCCCGAATTACCTCGAAGACGTCGCGACTGAAACCGGCCAGTTCCACCAGCAGGCAATTGCCAGCGCCAGTACGCCGGCATACCATAGCTGGCTGACAGGCTGGCCCGGCGTCGACGTGTCGAGGCTGCTGCCGCAGGCCAGGACGCTGGCTCGGCCGATTGACCGGACGGTCTGCTGAGCGGAGCAGCCGACAACGGGTTATCCGCCGGCAATCCCGTCCGCGCCTGAACCCGGCCGGTCATGCAGCTCCGGCGCTGGGTGCCGACCTGCGCATCGCCGACCGAGGGCAGCGAGGCTGGCACGGCACGGTCACAGCCTGCCTGCCGCCCGAACAGTGCTGGCCTGCCGGCAGCATCAGGCCTGCAGTCGATGCGGCACACATCGCTTGCCGCCGTCATCGCCGGCGTCATGTTCCCCGCATCACGCGGCGCGGCGCTGGTCTGCGCAGCCAACGCCGCCAGCCGGCATCATGCCGGCGGTGCCAGCAGTCGGCAGATGCACACCGTAGCCGCCGGATGCCAGGTCACGTGGCGGTTGGTCCGTCGCGGCCACGACAGGCCGGCTGATGCCGGCGGGCATCACACCAGCGCCGGCTATTCGCACGCCTTTCACTTCGCCGAAGTCCGTTCACGTCGTCGGTCGCCAGCAGCATCCCGGTCATCCGGTCGCCGTTATCGATGGGAGGACGACGCAGCGGTGGGTCGAGGATATCGTCCGCTTTAAAGCGACGCGGCAAGCACGGGCGCGTCAGGTCTTCGCATCCCGCCCAGCACATATCGCCAGCCGAAAGGCAGCGCGGGAGGCAGCCGCGGTGCGTCCGGCTCCTGCGTCATCGCCGAGTGTCGATGGCGGCATCGCGCAGAAAACAGGTCAGCAGTTTCGTCAGTTCGAAGCCGAGACGGCGGTTTTGGTCTGCGCCGTGATAGCCAGCCACCGTGCCGTGCCGTGACGGTTGCGCTCAGCCACCACTATCCAGCCTGAGGCGCCAGGCCTCGGCAGCACTCATTGCCTGGTTCACCAGGCGCAGCCACCGGGTGTGACCAGTGTGACCAGTGATCACTGCGGTGGCCTGCGCCACCGCGAGCCGCTGCCGCCGTTGCCGCCCTGCGCCGCTCATAGCCAGCCAGCGTCGCCGTTCGTATCGCCGACGGGTTAATCAGCAGACGGCGCGGAGCGGCGCAGCCAGCCAGGTGCCGCCGCCGACTGGCCTCCGCCGAGCACGTCACCTCGGGATGGCGCCATTACTGGATGGTCAGTCGGTTCTCAAACACCGATAACCGCTCCCATGTACTGGCCCATCGCGAACCGCCGACAACATCATGAAGTCGCAGGAGAGCCCCTCGTCGACCCGGCTGATTCGTTGCGCCGCCCAGTTGGCCCCAACAAGCGTTATTTCATCGCGCCGGTTGCCCGCAATCGATCTGCTCACTCTCGCCGGGTCCATTCGACGCGGGCCTGCCGCCTCGCCTCACGTCGCCCGCTCATTGCCGGTTAGACCGGCTGATGCCGTTGAGCCCGCGCCTGCCGGTCACAGGTCAGGTGAGGAGTCAACAGTTGCTTCGAAAAGCCGTCGACAGGTGTCGTTCGTATCATTGCAGCTGATGAATAGCCAACAGCCTCTTCGTCCCGCGGCGTCCCAGGTCATACCGACGATTCCTGAGCTGTCGCCCGGCATCTGCCGCCAGCCAGCCGAGGCCGCCTCGGCAGTGAGGCCCGGCTGGATGCCCGCGGGGACCGGACCCGCGCCCGCGCGACACACGCCCACCGGCCGACTCCGGCAGTGGCCCCGCCCCCGTCGAAGCGAGATGCCAGAGCCCGAGAATGAGGGTCAGCACTCGTAACCACGAACAATGACGCGCCAACTACCGAGTCAGCCCAGACATGCCCGATTTCGCCGATCCAGCGCCAGACGGCACAATATTCGCAGCAGCCGAGTCACCGGTCGTCGAATGTTCAGAGATACTGGCTGACGCGGTGCTGTAATCGGTCCTGAAGCCGTGATAAGCTGCGTGCATCGCCCGACCGTCACCGCGAATGCACGGTTGCCCGACGAGGTGATCGTGCGGCCAGCTCGCGGCCGGAAGCGTCGGCGTTCTGCATCACGCCATCTGAACATGGCGACCAACGTTCGTGGCGGTCGTCACATCGTCGTTGCAATGTCGAGTTACGGAATACGCATTTTTGACCATCACCGAGAACAGCCCGGACGTGGTCGAGCCCGCAACGCCTGGCTCAGGCTCACGATCCGTAGCCGAGCCCAGCCACGGCAGTGAGCCATCGGCACGGCGTCACGGACGCCGACAGGCGCCTGCAGGCGACGAGCCCGATCCCCGGCGCATCGCCAGCCGGTATTGCGTCTGCCGGCAGCCGGCTGTGCCTGTTACCTGAGGCTCGCCCGCCGCATAGCAGGTCAACGATACCACGGCCTGGCGGGTGTCACCACGCCTTCAGAGCACGCGCCGATTGTCAGCACTGCCCGTTCGGCGGAGCCACCGCATCATCCGCAATGACCCGCTGCCTGTTCAGATGCACCGCACCATTCCCATTGTCTCAGCCAGACACCGCACGCGGATGTGGAGGTCATCTGGCAGCCAAGACGCGTTGGCTGCGTCGACGCCTGCTCGGCAGCACCGCAGCGAGTAAGATGATTCGACGGTGCGACGCCGCGGCAGGTCGCTGGTTCGTCGTCGACCCGGCGTCAAGACCGCCACAACGACGACCTTGCAGACACGGTTCGTTCGCTGGCCGCATTGACCCGCGCAGCAGCGATGACAGACCTCGGCGCCCTCACCAGATCGCCACGTCGCCCCCATCCGAAACAGAGTCATGGTCCAGCCCCGCGGCCGGCCTGGTGTTGCGGTGATTTCGACCTCAGACGCCCGTCACCGCACCACGATGCGCAGGAGCACATGAGCCAGGAGCCCCTCGCCCACACGAGGTTGCCTGCCGAGTTCGAGCGTCGCTGATGCCGTTATCGCCCGCCTGCGGGCGGGTTCAGCACTGCGGGCCGCAGCCCAGCGAAAGGATGGCGACGCCGCGCCACCGTCTTCACATCGCGGTCAGGATCACCTGCGCCCGCGCGACAATCCGACTGGCGCCAGCAGTGTGGCGAACCTTCGATCTGGGAGTCCCCGGCTCACCTGCAGCACGACCACGGCGCCGGCGCCGGGCCCAGCCCAGCACCGCCAGCCGCCGCCCGTGACTACGGCACCAGCCCGGCGAAGTTATGCCCAAACTGCCGACGGTCGTCAACGAGACCAGTTCACCAGCTCGTCGACGTCGGTGCCAACGCATTGACGCAGCAGCACAGACGCGCTCAACACGACCGCTCATCACGCCGTCAGGCCGTTTATCGACGAGTTTGAGCCCATGATTGCCCGTCAGGCAGGTCGCCAGAAGCCTGCGCATCGCTTCAGCTCAAACCCTCGTTTCATATTGAGCGTTATCTCGCAGCCGATCAGTGCCGACGGGTGGTGGTTTGCCGCGCCGCTGCCGATCCGCTGACATCGTCGGCCACCGTGAACTCCGCTGCCGCAGGCAACGCATCGACCACGAGCACCAGCGCCGACCGGCCGGGCGCGCGAGTTGCCGCCTGATAAGCCACCGGCAGCGCTGCCGCCATCACGCCCCGAGCGTGGTTGCCGCCCGGTGACGAACCGACAGCGATCGACAACATACCGACGGTTTTCGAGACGCATAAACACCAGCGCCGCGCCGCTTCGGAACCCCGCCACCACCCGGTTGCGCATCACCGCCAGTACATCAGCCACCGACGATGCCAGCATCCGTCAGCATGCAGAGCGGCGTTGCTCTTCCGCGTCGAGACCGGCGTGCCGCGTCGAGCTCAGGTCGCCCGAGCGATGCCCGCGTTGCTGGCCGGTTGAACGACTGACGCCCGCAGCTCGAATAATCTCGCAGTCGCTGACGATCGTATCGACTTTGCCCAGCGCAAGCCGGCCGTGTCGATGCTCATAACAGCTGGTTGGTCGTGTCGCTGCGCCGACGCCAGCCACCGCGCAGGTTCGGCAGCCCAGGCCCAGCCTGACCTGCGGCCGGTGGTGGTTGATGTCCAGTGCCGAGCCGTTTGGCCGTGCCAGCTGGATCTTGTGAACTGGCTGGATGGTCACGCTGCCCGCGCCAGCCGGCTGACGCCTGACACTGAGGTCCGCCAGGCCTCCAGTGGCCCGCCCAGTACGCCGATCCGGCCGAGTGAGCGAGGCGCGGGGCACCGACCGTCACGATGGCCTCGGCCGACCGGCAGCCTGGTGGTTGCATCAGTTAACCAGCCAGCAATGATGGCCTGCAGGCCCGCGGCTGCGACCACGCCAGTCAGCCCGATCGCCACGGGCCGCACGTTACCGCCCAGTGACGACCGACGACCGGTGAGCCAACCAGTGGGACATCACACACTGGCACCTGGCGCTCGCTGCCGGGTCGTCGACTGCCGTCCGTCGGCTGCGTTATTCGGGTCGGGAGCTCCCCGTCACCGATATTCGCGACCGACTGCTCCCGTCGCCGACTGAATCACTGCCCACACCTGCCAGCCCTCGCACTGGTCGGCGTCCCATCAACAGCCATCTCGCATCGCCGATATCTCGACGAGGCGGTGGCGGCCGCTGAGTCTGCCGGATACCGAGAACGCTGACCGACAGCTGCCTTCGGTCGCCGCATCGCCAGGTTTTCCACGTTGGCGTCACGACGCCGCTGGAGCTGGCCGGCTCGACCACCGCTGCGGTCGAGCGGGCGATCGGTGAATCCTGTCACCGACGGCATCGCCTGCGGTGCACCACGTCCCAGGCTGCGCCTGGTGACCGCGTCTTGCGGCCCACGCCCAGCCCGAAGTCACCACGCGAGGCTGGGGCAAGCGCGTGCCGCCAGCCGCGAGTTGCGTTCGTACCAGAACAGCTGCCGGACTGAAAGTCAGCATTACCGCTCACTTCGTTGCACCAACGGCAAGACGACCGCAGTCGTCGCCCGATTAGTCAGTGAAAAACGTCACGTTGCCGCCGGCCTCGGCTGCCTCGCCGCAGGCGCTGCGCACGCACCGCAACGTTGCGGCGAGTCGCTGGCATGCCAGTCGGTGATGCCTCGCCGCCGTATTCCTCCAGAATACCCGCCAGAACACAGCGGTTGGTGGTGACATTCCCGACCATCCGATATACCGACGACTTTAACAGCAGTGGTCACCGCCAGTGCCAGCCAGCGATACCGATACGGTCACTCCCTCGGTAGCCTCACCGCCATCAGCGTCGACTGGCGTCAGGCAGTCCGCCCTGGCCACCGCACGCCGGAGCCTGCCGGCCTTTGCCGGCCTTCTCGGCGATTATGCCTACGTGCGCCGGTTGCCGCGGTGTTACCGCGGCAGATGTGAAAGCCTGCCGGAAGGTGATTGCGTCGCGACGCGGACGGCAAAATGTTTCGATGATCCGCCCACAATACCGTCGAAGATCAACAGTTATCGCGCCGCCAGTCGCCGACGTAGCAGCGCCAGCCGAACGATCATTCGGCGACTGCCGGTCTACGTTCACCGGCGAGAGAAGCCCAGTGCCGACCGTTTCGCCGCCGCCCGTCTCGCACCGATGACCGCATGCCGCAACAGATCAGTCGACAGCTCGATGTGCCGTTCGGTCAGACCTGGGAATGACCCACAGGCTGGCGTTGCGCGAGTCGATCACTGGCGCAGACCGATCTCACAGAACAGCACCGTATCATTGCCTGGTCGGTTGAGATCGACGGTCTGAAACATGCCGCATCATTTGACGAGCGCCGATCGCGCCAGACACAGCGAAGCCGACAGTTGTTGCCGCCGCTGGCCGTCGACTATGAGACCATAATCACTTCCCGCAGCGAGCCGCCCCGCAGGTGACTGGCTGCCCGTCTCGATCTGGAAAGCCCTCGCTGGCCTGCTCAGCGATCAACCGCCCGCATGGGTTACAGCACGACGCTGAACGAACAGGAGGCGCCCGCGACGCGCCCGCCTGCGCACAGCGACGTCGTTGCTACCGGTCCAGCAGCCCGACCAGTCGCAAGATGCCGAAAGACCAAGCCGCGAGCCGCCCGAGCGAGTTCATGGCGCCAGCCGACGATGCGTTTCGAGCCGCCGCGCGAAGCCGCCGCCGTGGCGCGTTTCATCGGTTGCACTGCACGCCAGCCTCAGCCGCGCTGTCAGGAGTGCGTGCCCTGTCACTGCTGCCGTCGATCGCCTGCGGTTGGCCGACCAGCCCGCCGCCGGCAGGCCCTCTGGAGGCCGCACAGCCGCAGCACTGTCGACGTCGCGCCGGTTGCCCATCGGCCTGGTCAATCATTGGCGGGTTGCAAGGTCGATCGACGCCGATTCCGCGCGACGTCGATTAGCGCAGCGATTGCTGCCGAATGCGATACTGTTGGTCGCTGGTCATATCCAGCGTAAGCTGATCGGTGGTCTCGACGCCGACCGCGCGGGATGCCCGCGACGGCGCAGCACACGGGCAGCGCGGCCGCGCGTCAGCGGCGATTGCAGTCCGCCCGACGGCCGCCACGCCGGTCCCGGTCAGACCGGTTACGTGCCATCGCCGTCGGTCGAAGATCCGGTCACGGCCGAATGTTACGTCAGATAATTACCGGTCGACGCATAAGCACGGCCGCACGTCAGGTCGTTCGCGGCTGGACACAGAGCATCAAGGCCCGGCCGCAGGTGCGGTCGGCGGGAGGCATCCTTCCAGTATCCGACGACATCCTCGTGACGCCGGTGACGGAGGCCATCGTCGCGCGGAGGCGCCGGTCGTCGCGTCACGCCGTTTCGTTCAGACCCTGCCCAGGTGCTCATGACGATCGCATGCTTCGATCAGCCGGACGATTCGGCGGCAGCATGGCGGCGACGCGATGCCGGCGGCTCACAGCTGACGCGAGCCAGCATACCGAATCGGTCTTTGCATCGAACGCATTAGATCAACACGACGCAGCCAGTTTGCCGCGCAGGCGGCCCTGAACCAGGCTGGCGGCTGTGTCGGTTCTCGGCGTTGTCGTCATCGCCACCGTTCCGCGATCTTCAGGAACAGGCCCTGGCAACAGGCATAGCTGGCCGGTGCGCTGGCGTCCGGAAGAACACCTTCGGTCGAGCCTGCGTCCGCGCCTGGCGCCCAGACGATGGACGGCCCGGTCGTCTGCATCGCGAACCGCGAGGCGTTTCCAGTACTGCGTCAGGGCGTCACGGGTCGAGAACCCGATATTTTCAGCAGCGTCACACGTTGACGACGCTGGCCTCAGCAGAAAGATGGGATTGGTGAATCAGATCATGGCTGCGGCGGGTCGCGGACGCCCGCCGCCTGCACGCCTGCAGGCCTTCGATGAGCCAGCATGCGCCCGCCACGGTCACACGTGGCGGCGCATTCCGGCAATGGCGGCGGGTGGCCCGCCGCCGCCACCATCAAACGCCCCGTCGGCGGCGGATGCACCATCCGGCGCACGGCATGCCCGGCCAGCCAGTTCGCTCACCAGGCGACAGTGCATTGCCGGCATCTCGCAGAAGTCAGCTCATAAGCCCAAACCACCTGCCGGCACCTCACCGCAGCGGAAGAGCCCATCGCGTCGGCGTCGCCCGCAGCCAGCCTCGGCCCGACATCGGTCGCCCGCCCCGGCAGCACGGCGCATCGAGCTTGTTCACAGTCAAAATGAGCGTTGCGGAAAATCGTTCGCACGGCCTGATCAGCATGGCGTACAGGACCGGACCGCAGCACGCCCCGAACCGCAGCAACGCCCTGCCACCCACCAGGCAGGTCGGCCCGGCGACGCACCAGCGACGTCCGCGGAGCGGCCAGCGTCTGCTCCATCATCTCCGCATCACTTTCTCCGGCACGTTGCCCAGGCGCCCCGCCAGCCCAAGATCGTCAGCCCGGGGCGCCCGTCACGCACCGCCGTTGTTTTCCATTTCAGCCATCACAGCATGCGGCCCAGATGCCCACACAATACAGTTGCACCGACGCCGCCATCAGCAGCCAGACTGGCAATCGCACCGCCCGCCGCAGGTCGGCTTCATCTCACGATAGCCCTGCAGAATGAACTCGAATGACAGATACCGTCAGGTCAGTCGACCTGAACTCCGGTTGGAAACGACAGTCGATTACAGCGACAAACAAAGTCGCAGACGTCGTATTCGGCGCAGCTCATGGTCGCTGCGTACGGGCACGCCCGCGCCGATCTTCATCCGCCGCCGCCAGCTCGCGGACGCACAGCAATTCGCGCGAATATCGCAGCAGGCACCGGTCGGTTCACACCGTCGCCGTTCGCGGTCCTCTCGATTCGTTCATGCGTTAGTGACCGGCAACCGACCACAGCTCATTTCGACACTTGTTCAGCCTGTTAACACCATTCCCCGTTATCGGCAGGTCGAATGACCGCCCGGCCGGACGACTCACTGCCCGCGCAGCCGCGCAGTCATCGAACAGGGCCGGCGCCATTCTCAGCCGAACCGACGCCGGCCGGAATTCGCCAGCGTTAACAACCGCCGACGGCGGCGTTGCGACGATGTGCTGCAGAAAGTTTAACAACAAAAAAACCGAATGTCCCGTATTTCGGTTATCGTTGCCGTCCGTGCTGGTCAGGCACCAGGTTATGGTAAACATCAGGCCGTGCAGTGGCTCAGGTTACCCCAGGCACCACGCGCCGCCCGAGGATGCAGTCACTGCGGAATGACGCACAGCATGCAGCCCTCGATAACAGCAACGCCCCGGCACGTTACGGGCTCACTGTTCGCACGCCGACCCCAGAGGAGAAAACACCATGATTGCGCCCAGCACCGCTCATCGTCCATTGCTGGCGATTTTCGACGTACGCCCGTCGGCCGACCAGCGATCGCCGCCATCGCTCGCCGACAGCCTGGCAGCGCGCGCAACACTGCCGGCCCGCGCAGCCGCCAGCAGCCCGCGCCGGCATCCAGTCGCTCGCGCGCAGCGCCTGGCAGTTTAGTCTGGACAGCGACCTGTGTTCACGAGACAGGCCTGGGCGGCCGTGGCACGATGGGCACGACTGAGGTGTTGGCAGGCGGGTCGCCGACTGTTGGCACGGGTTATTCCCGGAGCCCAGACGGGCCGGCTCGAAGCACAGCAGCTGGCCTGCCGACCCGCAGATCCGCACGAAGGCTCAGGCGACCGGCATGGCCGCGCGACGCTGGAGCACCGGCTGCCGACAACGGCCGAAAGCCGGTCCGTTCATGTGGAAGCCGGTGAAAGGCCCGCCAGCGGCGCACCGCGATTGCGACCCGCGCCAGCCTGACTCGGCTGCGCCGAGTCGCGCCGGGGAGACGCCGACCACGAATCATTCAGCGGCGCTCAGACGGTCGTCACCACCAGACCCGCCATCGCTGCCCCAGGTGCATCCGTACTCGCGCCGTCGAACCGAAACCCGCAGCGCCGAAAGCGAGCCGTCATCGCCGACCCGGCATGAGTTGGTCGCGGTCACGGCGCTGGAACCTCGCAGGCACAGGCAACCCCGGTAATGTTCGCGCACGACGAGTAAAGTCACCCTCATTACTTTCATGCGCCGCGTTACCGAGCTGGTGTCGCATCGTTGGTACCGTCAATATCCGAAACCGATCGTTCGATCGGTTACGGCGCCAGGAAACAGCAAAGGGTTAAACGCCAGGCGATTGTGCTGGACTGGCCAGAATTGCATCACCGGAGGGTTGCCGAGACGGCCTGCACCACGCCTGGCCTCACGGTACGCCGGGGCCGAACGCGTCGAAGGTGCCCAGCGCATGTGGGCGGTGCAGGTGCCGTCCGTGGCCGCATCCGGTGATGCGATGGTTCTACCGGGCCGGTCCGGCACGATGTGAAAAGCAGCCTGCGCGCGCCGGCGTTTCCAGCCCGCACAGCAGCCGCAGCAGGCTGGTCTTGCCGGCACTTCGTTGTGGCCGATCAGGCCGATCCGTGGCTCCGGACAGCTATCGAGGTTCAGCCTGGCGAACACCAGCGTGCGCGGCCACGGGTCGATGGACGCTCGAGGTGCAGCGCGGGCATGGTGCAGGCCAGGGCGGAAGGGCAGGAACGGGCGGTATTATGCATTGGCAGGGTGGCTTTGCGCCGTCGTGCCGCGGGCAGCTTCAGTACCGGAACGCGTGCGCCTGTACCTCCGAAGGGTCCGGCGCCGTGACTTTGGTGACCAGCTCGCCGCCCAGGTCCAGCGTGGTGGCGTACAGCGCCGGCCGCTGCTCACCGGGTTTGTCAGTTCGTCGGCGCGGGTGCGCGGATAGACCATGTGCACCTGGGGCAGCGTGTATTGGCGGGTCACGTGGTGATCCGTGGCAGCCGTCCGGTGCAGCGGGTACAGGGTGGCGCCGCCAGCTGGATGGTTTCGTGCTGGGTCGGCTTGAGGGTCTGCGGTGGATGGCGGCGGCAGGGGTGGTCTCCAGGTCGGCGCGAAAGGCGTGCCGGGTGGTGCCGGCCGGTATCAGCATCGGGCTCCGTGCCTGGTCTGCCAATCGCGCTGGTCTCGCGCACGGGCTTCGACCCTGCGCCCGGAACGGCGCTTCTGTGTACCGGCCTCCACATGGGCCGGATGCAGGCGCTGCAGAAACCGGCCGGGCACATCCGTGTCGGCGGCCGGGTTCCATGCGTCGGCGAGCCCATGCCGGAAATGCCCTCGCCCCCAGGCCTTCCAGTGCGGATTCCTGCGGGTCCGCATCAGCAGCAGGAAGCGCCAGCTCGCTGCAGTGCTTCGGGCATGGCCACCAGCTTGTGGCCCGTCCTCGTCCGGTGGTGACCCGGTGCAGCAGCGAGGTCGAGCATTTTCACCTGCCGGCCCAGCACCTCCAGGTCGATGCCCAGTCCTCGTCGTGCCCACGGCCCACACGGCAGGCCACGTGCCCGCTGTGTGTGAGGTTGAACCGCAGGTCGCCCTGCGTGCCGGGTCCACGACCGAAGCACTTGCGGGCGCTGCGCACGACAGGCGCGCCCGGCTGGATGCCCAGCGCGCGGCCAGCAGCATGCGCAGCAGGCCGGCGCGGGTGGCGCGGTAGCGGCGCTGCAGGTAATCGAACTTGAAGCGGTCGGCGCGGGCGTGCTCGGATGCGGCGATCCACTGGTCCGAACCGGCCGGGCGCGGTGCGTCGAGGCCGATGCTGCCAGCAATGGACGATGGTGCGCGTCGGCGCGCGGGCGTGGTCATGGGGTGCTCTCCTCTGCCGGCGTGCGACGGGCGGGTGAGTCCGGCGGCACGTGTGCCGCCGGGAGAGTGTACATGGCGGTGCCGGGGGCGTTTGCTCCCCCGGTGTGTATGCGAGGCTGCATGCTGTGCGATCGGTCCCGCAACCACTGGTGGCCTGCATCGCGGTGCAGCCGCTCGGGCCAGAGCATGTGCATGCCGAAGCCCGGATGTCGCAGCGGCGGGCCGTACGCGCAAGGGTGGCCTGATGCTGCACGAGCCGCGATGGCTCTCATGGCCGCAGATCGGTGCGGCCAGCACGGACAGCAGCGTGCCGAAATGCGGGACTGACAGGACGACGTTGCGGGACAGCCCCCGCCGTCAGCAGCACGCGGCCCGGTCACGAGAAAGCCGCCTCCGTCCGGCGAGACGATGGCATGTTCCAGCTGGCGAAACCGCCAGCGTGGGACGACGCCTGCAGCTGGGGTGATCGCGGCGTCCGGCTTTCAGCTTACATAGTGTTCCGGTGAACGCTGGCATCACGGCTGCGCAGGCCAGGGGTGAGTCATCCGGCGTGTGAAAGACGAGACTGATGTCCCCTGTTCGGCCTGCCGTGCCAGGAGCGAGCTCCAGACGGACGCAGAGCGCCAGCCGGTGCCGAGGCCTGCCCGCTCAGGGTGTCGGAGAATGGGCTGGATGATCGTGATGGCGGCATAGCCGGACGCGGCAATGCGCGTGGTCTCTGCTAGCGCATGGGCGGGCCGAAGGACCGCAGCAACGGGCCAGTGCCAGGCGGCCAGTGCCTGCTGCAGTGGCTCGCGCGGGGCATCGGCGCGGGCCGTCGGCGCACTGCCGCGCGGGCCGGTGCAGCAGCAGCGGATCGGAAAAGATCCGGCGCAGGCGTGCCAGCTGCATCGCTGACCGTGGGCTGCGCAGATGCAGCCGTTCTGCGGCGCGCGACGCGCTGTGCTCGGCGGCGGGCATCGAGCGTGACCAGCAGGTTCAGGTCGATGCGGCGCAAGCGGATTGTCCATGGCAACTATCTCGTCATTCCGAAAATTCATTTTCACCATAGCGCAGGGCGCCCATCGTGCGAGGATTAGGCCAGCCGCAGACGCATTTACTGCAGAAAGCGAGGCGCGGGAGTTTGTGCGCGGTTGCCGGGTCCCGAAACTGGCAAGTCAGCCGGAAGAGAAAATCCGGTTTGCAACATGGCTCGCGTGCATCACGAACGCATGCAGAACGCTGAAAACGGAAATGATGAAAAACAACGGCACGATGAATAGTGGCGCATGACGGAAAACTTTGGTATCGTGAACGGCGCGGCGTCATGCGGAAAGTGGCATTTCCAGGCGCTACCGGCGACACGCAATGCCGGAAAATGTGCCGGTAAAGTGCGACGGGATGATGGGCAAGGTTACGCTGGCAGCCCGCCCGCGGACGATCGCTTCTGGTGCATGCACACCCGGAGCCGACCTCGTTTTGCCCGCCATCTGGTCACGGTGGCAGAACGGGCACTGCCGGACAGGGGCACACCGTGCTGCAGTCCGACCTGCACGCCATGCAGTGGAAGGCCGTTTTCGATGCAGACGATTTTTCCGCAGCGCCTCGATACACAGCGGCTGTCGTTCATCGATGAATCACGCCGCCTGCTGCCCAGGGCCGCCAGACGGCCGATGTCGAGGCCGAGCAAACGCAAACTTCTGCAGGCAGCCGGACGCGGTGATTCTCGTCTTTCCCGCTCTGCGGTTCAGCATGCCGGCCATCGCGAAGGGCTGGATCCGAGCGGGTCTGGGCCTATGGGCTGGCCTACAGGTACGGGGATGCCGGCAATGCACATCGCTATGGTGGAAGGCGGTTTTGCCGGCAAGCGCGCCCCGCTGGCCGTGCGGTCGGTGGCCCGAAAAGGATTATTCACCGCGGGCATCACGCCCGCTGGAGCAGTTGCATGTTTCCGGTCACACACGGCGCGCTGTTCTATCCGGGCATGGCCGTGCTGCCCACCTTTGCCGTTTGCGGCACGGGCCGGATGGATGCATCCGCCGCCGACAGGGCGAACGATGGTGTGGCGGCGCGCGTCACGGAGAACCCAGTTCACCGATGCGCCCATTCCTATCGCCGCCAGAATGGGCGATTATCCGAACCGCCACGTGCTGCCGCCGATGATGTGGCGCCCGGGCAGACCGCCGGCATCATGGCGCATGTAGCGGGTGTCGTGGACTCATCCATCCCCGCGGGGTCTCCTCACTGGGCGTGCAGGACGGGCCGGCGGAGCCGCAGCACGCGTCCGGGCGACCCGCCGCATGTTTCGCCCGCAGCCTTGATCCGCAGGATTTCTGCACAGTCGCATCTGCTGCGGGAAGCCGGCATCGTCCAGCGTGTGCCGATGAGCGCGAAAGTATCGGGTTTGCCGCCATCGTCGGCCTCGACCCGTGTGCCCCGATAGTGCTGGAAGAAGAGCGCCTTGCCGCCGCGGGATCTCGCCGCGGTGCGGGACGTGGTGCGTCCCGCGTCGTCACGAGCAAAGACGCCGGAGATGGCGCGGGACAGCTCGACCGGAGAAAATTGATTCCGTGGCCAGCGACATTTTCTTCCCGGGACCGTGGCGCGCGGTCCGAAGCCGTTGAAATGCCTGTTGCCCAGGGCGCCTGGTCACGTACCAGAGGTCCAGCGCCGCGCGTAGTGCAGCGTGGCGGCAAAACCGCCGCCAGGGCCGGCCGGCCTTCATGCCTGGAGTCTAGGCCGCCTGCAGCTGCGCGCCCAGCTGCTGCTGGGCGGCGGCCAGGCTGGCTGCGTCGGTGATGACGGTGAGCATGGTGCACCGGTTCGTCTCGGTGCAGGGCCAGCCTGCCGCTCGGTGTGCTGTCCTGCGCAGTCTATTTCTTCTGCGCAGGCCGCCCCAGCATGCGCGACATCGAGTCCGCCGCCCTTCTTGCCCGCCGAATCGTCCGGCTGGTCGGAAGCGTACGGTGCCTCGTCGTAGGCACGGGCCACCTGGAGCCAGGGTCTCGAAGACGAAGCGGCGCGGATTGACGCGGCGGCCGGTGCGCACTTCCATACGGGCGATGGCCTGCATCACCAGCATCGAGTGGCCGCCCAGATCGAAGAGATGTGTCGTCCGGACGGATGTCATCGGTGCCGAGCAGGTCGCCCCAGACTTCGGAGAGGATGCCTTCCATCTCGGTGCCACCTGCGGCAGCCGCGGGGTGCCCGGTGCTTCTGCCGTATCCGGTGCGGCCGTGGCCGCCGGTGAACCGGCCGGGGAGGCGGTGCCAGCGTGATCCCGGTCTGGCCGGATGCCGAACCGTGGGCCGACTAGGCCTGTCCGGCGTGGACGGTCTGCTGGGCCGCATGGCGTTCGGAAGCCGTGGCTGGATCTTCCTCGATGCCGACATCCTCGCCGATGCCCGGCACATGGCCGAGCTGTCTGTGCATCGCCGGGACTCGGCGATGGGCGTGCCGTCCGGAGCGGACTGGTATCGCTACCGAGCGCTTTTTGCTGGCCTTGCGGCCGCTGTGGCGGTCCTGGCGCCTCGCCTTGCTGCCCGTGTCGCCTGCGCCATCCGCGGGCGTCTCGTGCCGCGCGGTCGGCATGGGACACGCCGATCAGCACGCTGGACGGGATGCAGGCCAGCAGCTTGGCCAGCAGGGGTGTCACTGGGGTATCGAGCCAGCGGGTCAGCAGCAGCTGGTGAGCCTCGGCGATCTGGCGCACGCAGGGCGTCGAAGATGTCGGTGTTGTGCTGCAGCCGCCCACCATGTGGTTGCCGTTGGCCAGGAACCAGAGGCCGATGTCCTCGGCCGTGCCGGGCTACGCAGCACGTACAGGGCTGGTCGTGCAGGTTGCCCCACTGCAGCTGCCGTGCCGTGGCCTCCTGGAAAGAGAAGAAGGCCTGCCAGCAGCGGCGGGCGCGATTCGTCTCGGGTCGGGCCCAGCGCCTGCAGCTAGGCGGTCGGCCCGGTACGTCGCTGTTGCCGAAGGCTCTCGATGATCGGGGCACGCACCTGCTCCAGCAGCTCGCGCGGCGAGCGCGGGCGGATGGCGGCGGAGGAGGTCGTGGCGGGCACCAGCGTGCGGGTCTGGCCGATGGGGGCGACGCGCGCCGCAGCGGCGGCGGCTGCATCTTCCACCGGCGGCTTCTCGAAACGCATGGTCAGCGGCAAGGGCGTTGACGAAAAAGCCCTGATGGTTTCCAGCTCGGGCAGCTCGCGGCCCCGCACCGGCGGTGCCGATGCGCACGGCGGGCTGCCCGACAGGCCGTGCAGCAGCGAGTGCCCAGACCGACAGCAGCTCGCGAACGGCTGCTGTGCTGCGGGCGGGCATGTTCGCGCAGGCGTGCCGCAGAACGTTCGGGCGGGTACAAGCCATTTCGGTGCTGCCCAGGCCGCTCATGCGGGCCGGACGTTCGCGGTCGGCGGGCAGGTCCAGCGGGGCAGCTTCGGATCGAGGCGGGCGAGCCAGTGGTCCACCTGCTGCTGCAGGGCGTCGCTCTGCAGGAAGCGGTGGTGCCAGAGGGCGAAGTCACCATAGTCGACGGCCAGCGGCGGCGGCAGGCTGTCGGCGCCCGGGTTGGCCAGCTGGTGTTCGTAGAGCCGTGCCATTTCCGATACAGCGGGTCAGGACCAGCCGTCCCAGATGATGTGGTGCGGCATGAAAGAACCAGACGTGCCGGTCTTCGGCCCAGACAGGAACGACGGGTGCACGGAACAGCGGGGTGCTGGCAACGGGATCGGTTCCTGCGCCAGCGAGTCGATGGCCTCGCGCAGCGCCTCTTCCTGGGCCTGGCCGGACAGGTTCGCCCAGGTCCACGGCGGGAAGGCGGACATCCAGGCTGTCGGCACGGTCTGTTGCGGCATGCCCTGGTCGTCGGTGCGGATGACGGTGCGCAGGATCGGCTGGCGCTGGCAGAGCTGGTCGCACGCGCTGAGGCGGCTTCGTTCATCTCGCGGTGAGGCGGTGGGCCGACTGGGTGTTGTAGACCGGGTGCCCAGGGTGATCGATTCGAAGTACAGGCGCTGCTGCATCGGCGACAGCGGCGCGTACTGGCGGTCTTCCGACGGGTGAGGATGTCCGGACCCCGTGGGTCGCATCGGCGCACGAGGCGCGCGCCGTCGTGGGGACGCGCCGCGTCATGGAACGCCTGTCCGGCAGCAGAGATGTCCAGCGGAAGGCGCCGCATCTGCCGGGAAGGCCGCGGTGGCCGCCCTGCGGCATGGCCGGTGCCTGCATGGGCGCCGGTGTCTGCGCCGAAGGCCGTCGCAGGGGCGGCGCAGCCGGCAGCCGGTGTGCGGGTGGCCAGGGCGGACTGCAGCCAGTCGGCCAGCTGATGGGCGGTGGGGGCCTCGAAGAGGGTGGCCAGCGGGATCTTCAGGCCGTACTCGCGCCCCAGGGCCTGCAGCAGCTGCGCGCCCAGCAGCAGTGACCGCCACTGGCAAAGAGTCGTCGTCGGCATGCAGGTAACCGGCGGGCGCAGGTACTCGGCCATCAGCTGCCGGACCCGGTGGAGGTCCGGGCTGTTCCGGCCGGGTGTCACGCCAGGCCGGAATGCCCTGGCCAGCATGGGCCACCCTGGCCCTGGAGCGGTGCCGCGTGGCCTGCAGATGCCACGTGGCCGGCTGGGGCATCATAGCCGGGGCCATCACCGGCTGGCGTGCCGGAAGCCGCTGCAGCCGTGTCGGCGGTGCCTGCAGCCCGCCGTCCGCCGTGGCGACCGTGCCGGCTGCCGTGGCATCTGCGGCCGGTGGCCCCGGGGTGCCGGCAGCGGCTGCCGGCGGTAGGCGTCACCGCGCGAGCTGGTCCGGACGGGGGCAGTACGCGGTCGATCTTGCCGTTGGGCAGCAGGGTGAAGGCAGGGCAGCCAGACGGGGCGTGCTGCGGACCATGTAGTCCGGCAGCCGTTTGCGCAGGTGGGCACGCAGCACGCTTCGCTGCGGCTGGCCTCGCGTGGGGTGGCTTCGGGCTGGGCGGCGACCTGATGAGCACCAGACGCTGGTCACCGGGCACGTCCTCGCGGACGATGGTCACTACCTGGGCGATGCCCGATACTGGCCCGGGACCGCTTCGATCTCGCCCAGCTCGATGCGGTAGCGCGTACCTTCACCTGGTGGTCGGCCGGCCCAGGTGCTCCAGCGTGCCGTCGTGGCGCCAGCAGCTCGCGGTCGCCGGTGCAGTAGATGCGGCGGCCGGGGCAGCTGTCGAGGATGAAGCGTTCTCCGGTCAGCTCCGGCCGGTTCAGGTGCCCTGGGCCACGCCCTCGCCACCGATCAGGATCTCGCCGGCCGCGCCGAACGGTACGTCCATGCCATCGGCATCGACGATGCGGATGTGGGTGTTGTCGATGGGGCCACCGATGCGGATGTGCTGCGGCTGCGGGGGAACCTGCCCGGCAGGTGGAGCAGACGGCGGTGGTCTCGGTGGGACCGTACATGTTCCACAGTGTCAGCGGCGGGGCGGTCAGTTCGCGGGCCAGGTCCAGTGGCAGGGGCTCTCCCCCGACCAGTGCGCGAAAGCCGGCGGACGGCTTCCAGTCGGCGGCCAGCAGCAGGCGCCAGGTGCCCGGTGTGGCCTGCATGACGCTGATCTTCCACTGGGACAGGCGTTCGGCAGGCGGTAACCGTCACCGGTGTCGTCGGTCGGCCACGTAGACGGTGCCCCGGCGATCAGCGGCGTGACCAGTTCCAGCAGGGCGATGTCGAACGACAGCGTGGTCACGGCCAGCAGCCGGTCGCTGGCACGGATGCCCGGCCGGCGGGCCATCGACAGCAGCAGGTTGGCGGCGGCCCGGTGGGGCACAGCCACCTTGGGCTTGCCGGTCGAGCCGGAGGTGTAGATCACGTAGGCGGTGGCCTCGGGCTGCGAAGCGGTCGAGGTGCGTTTTCCACGGCGCCTTCGGCCGGCAGGTCGTAGATGATCTCCTCGGCCGAGATGGTCAGCGTCTTGTCGGCGGGCCACTGGAAGGCCTGGCAGACCTCAAGGGTGTCGGCATCGGCCAGCACGAGCGCCAGGGCGGCATCTTCGGCCATGTAGGCCAGCCGGTCCTGCGGGAAGTGCGGATCCAGCGGCACGTAGGCGGCACCGGCACGCCAGACGGCCCACTGGGCCACTACCATGGCCACGCCCCGGGTCAGGCACAGGCCCACCAGGCTGCTGGGCCCACGCCCTGCTGCAGGCGTTCGGCCAGCTGGTGGCTGGCGTCGAGCAGCGAGCGGTAGCTGAGCTGGTGCGACGCCATCGGCCAGCTTGGCGCAGCTGGGTGGGCCGATGCGGTCGATCAGCGATACCGGGGGTGCGGTTCAGGCTCTGCGGGCGTCCGGTGTCGTTCCCAGCCGGCCAGCAGCGTCTGCTGGGCATCGCTCAGGCGGCCTGGGCGCCGACGGCACGCTGCGGGTCTTCGGCCATGGAGGCAGCACGCGGCGTAGCTCTGCAGCCACTGGTGGATGCTGGCATCGTCGAACAGCGCGGTGCTGTACTGGCATTCGATGCGCAGCCCCTCGTCGACCGGGGTGAGGTTGAAGAAGGTTCGAGTTCTCGAAGCGGCGCGGCACGCTGCGTGACATGCGTCTCAGGCCGTCGAGGTCACCATGGCCGGATCGGTCGCGGTCGAGGGTTGAACATCACCGAAGACCAGCGGCGGGCGCACGGATCACGCTTCCAGGGCCGGGTGGCGCAGCAGCGTGCCGAAGGTGAAGCGCTGGTGCTCGAAGGCATCGAGCGGCTCGCGCTGCACGCCGGCCAGCCAGTCGGCGCTGGTGGCTTTCGTGTCGATGCGGTTGCGCACCGGCAGCGGGTTCACGCAGTGGCCGACGATGTCGGGCAGTTCGGCCGCCAGCTGGCCGGCGGCGGGTACCCCACCACCACGTCGGCACTGCCGGTCAGGCGCGAGATGAGCAGCTCCAGGCCGCCGAGCAGGAACGAGAACAGGCTGATGCGCAGGCTGCGGGCGGCCTGCTGCGGGCGGGCGAAAGTCGTTTGCGGGAACCAGATGGTCGATGCGGCCGGCGGCACTGGCGGCAGGGCCGGGCGCGGGTGATCGGTGGGCAGGTCGGCGACAGGCACGTCCTGCTGGTACTGCTACGTCAGTACTGCACGTTGGCACCGCATCGGCCGAGCTGGTGAACTGGTCCTCGTTGTTGGCGTAGTCGGTGTAGGACGAGGGCGCCAGCGCCTCGCCCCGGAAGGCGCGGGCCAGATCACGCAGCACGAGGCCGAACGAATAGCCGTCACAGACCAGGTGGTGGGCCGCCAGCAGCAGCACGCCGTGGTCATCGGCCATGCGCAGCAGGTGGGCCCGAAAGCGGACCTTTCCCAGATCGGGTTCGCTGCATCACCTGCTGGCGCCAGTCGGACAGCCGGCGGGCGCGGGTCGGGTGGCATCCTGGCCGCGGAGGTCGGTCACCTCCGAAGACCAGGGGGGCGGCACTGACCGTCTGCATCAGCATTTCCGAGCCGTCGTCGCCGAACACGGCCCGCAGTGCCTGGTGGGCCGCGAAGACGGCACGACAGGCCTCCCGCAGGCGGGCGATGGCGGCATCATCAGCGGCCTTCAGGCTCAGCTCGACGGCCTCGTTGTAGGCGAGGAGGCTTCCTGGCTCATGCGTGGTCGGCCAGCCACACCTGCGCTGCGCATCGGTGAGGATGATCACCCGTTCGATGACCGGGGCGTCGGTGGCAAGGGTCGAAAATCCACCACGCAACACCCACCAGGCCGGCGGGCAGGGAGGAGGATTGGCTGGATTACAGTGGCTCGCGTATGTCTTTCTCGGATGGGGCGATATTGGCGATCCGGGCGACCTGCGCAGGTCAGGCGGTAGCGAGGCGCGACACGCGTGCTGGTGCTCTGGTGCCGGGGGCGTGCCGGAAGACTCATTCCGGCGGGGCCGCGTGTCCGGATCATCCGGCATCGGGGCTGCGCTGGTGCGCGCGCAGCTGGCGGACGGGCACGCGGGACCGTTTGTCACGCGGTTGGCACGCAGTGGGTCAGTGCTCAGCCTTGAGCTGGATGAGCTGCCCGGCCGCTCCGGGTCCGGCAGACGAACCAGGCGACGCCGCTGGCGTCGCGCCCAGGCGGGCACCGGGTACCGGCGGATCGTTCGGATCCATCACTGCTGACCGTGTCCTTCTGCGGGGTCTTGCCGGGCAGGAAGCCGTCGGCCTGCAGCTCCAGCACGGCGTCGCAGGAGGCCGCGGATGGCCTCCACATCGGCTTCCGTGTGTGCGGTGATGCGAAGCACGGGAAGTTGTCGAGGATGTGGATGCAGTTGCGCATCTACGGGCAAACAGCAGGTCCTGGTACGGGTGGTCTTCGGTGAAGACGATCCGCGAGACCGAGGCGAAGTGCTTGACCAGGATCGGCGCACCGTGCTCCTCGCAGAAGGCGTTGAGCTGGCCCGCCAGCCGGGCCGTGGTGTCGTTGACCTGCTGCTGCAGCGACGGGCCAGCCTCCTTCAGGTGGGTGAGCACGGCGTGGCAGGCGGCCAGTGCCAGCGGGTGACGCACGAAGGTGCCGGCAAAGTAGGTCACGCCCACGGTCGGGATCGAATCGTCGCCATACTGCCAGGCGCCATCCAGGGGCGTCCATGTATTGGCGCTTGCCGGCGATGATGCCGATGGGGAAGCCGCCGCCGATGACCTTGCCGTAGCTGGCCAGGTCGGCACGGATGTCGAAGTGGGCCTGGGCACCGCCCGGGCCGGTACGGAAACCGGTGACCACCTCGTCGAAGATCAGCAGCGAACCCGATTCCTCGGTGATGCGGCGCAGGTCGTGCAGGAACTCGCGTGGCTGCAGGTCCGGACGGCGGCTCTGCACCGGCTCGACCAGCACGGCGGCCAGGTTGTCGGCGTTGTCGCGCACCCACCGCAGGGCGTCCGGATCGCCGTATTCAGGATGACGACGTTGGCGGCGGTGTTCGCGCATGATGCCGGGGAGCGGCCGGCAGCGCCCGGCCGCGAGGCCCCAGCCGCACGATCACCTCGTCGAAGATGCCGTGGTACGAGCCGGCAAACACGGCGATGCGTTCGCGAGCCGGTGACGGTCCGGGCGATGCGCACGCAGCCATCACGGCTTCGGAACCGGTGTGTGCACAGCGCCGCGCGGTCGAAAGCCGGTCATCTCGCAGACCAGTTCGGTGACCGGGCCGGCCAGCGGGTGCTGCGGCCGATCTCGTAGCCCAGCGCCATCTGGCGCTGGACGGCCTCGAGCACGAAGTCGGGCTGCCAGCCGAACAGGCTCATGCCGAAGCCGTTCAGGGCGTCGACGTATTCATTGCCATCGAGGTCCGCAGGTGCGAGCCCTTCGATTTCTCGATGACGATCTGGTAGATCATCTCCTTTCAGGCGGGGGCGGAAGCCGTTGACCACCCGCCGGGTCGGCCGAGTGCGGACGATGCTGGGCGGTGTGATCGCGCGAGCCGGGTCCGGTCCACATGGCGCTTGATGAAGGCATCCAGCCGGGCCTCCTGCCGGGGCGTCAGGGCCTCGGCCTGCTGGCGGTAGATGCGGGCGATGGCACCGAGCGCCTTTTTCGGGTCGTCGGTGGGTTTTCTCGTCGGTGTTGTCGCCGGCCGGGGCGGCGGTGGTCGCACCGGTGGCTGCAGCCGCGGGCTGCGGGGCGCTGGCCGGCGCTGTGGATCCCGTGGCCACTTCGGTGGTGCCGACGACGGCCTGGGACGCGCAGGACGGGGCTGGCCGGTCAGCAGGCGCAGCTGGTTCTCCATCAGCCGCAACTGCTGGCTGAGTACGGACGACACGCTGTCGACGGCACCGGGCGGTACGGCGCCGCCAGCACGGGCACCTGGGCCGGCTGGGCGACCAGCGGCATCTGGCCGGTCTGGCCGGCGGGGGCCGCGGAGGCCCGTCTGGCGGTGGCAGGGGGCTGGGCTGCGGGGCGGCCGGCAGGGGCGTCGGCGGGCGCACGCTGTCCAGATGCTGGACCACGGCGCTGGGGGTGGGCAGATCGGTCATCAGCGCGGAAGCTGACTGGCGCATTGAAGTGGCGCTTGATCTGCAGGGCCAGCTGGGTCAGCAGCAGCGAATCGAGCCCGAGATCGACGAAGGGCTCTCACGGTCGGCTTCGCCGATGGTGATGCGAGCTTCGTCGATGGTGTCGGCGAGTTCCTGGTGCAGTCTCGCCTGGCGGTCGTTGGTGCTCATGGTTTGGGAGGCGTTTGTCTGATTGGTTTGAAGGGAGGAGGATGCCGTCGGAGCCGACGGTGCATCCGGTGTCGTGACCGGGGGCGCGCCGTGCGCCGTCCCGGGGTGTGTGGCGGTATTTGCGGCGGACGCCGGCGGAGAGCCGGGTCGGCAGCGGCTGCCGGGGCGTGCCCGCAGCGCTTGCCCGCGCCGTATCCGCGCTGTCTGCTGGTGCTGCGCCTGCTGGCGCCCGTCGGTGCCGTGCCCAGCGCGGCGACGACTGGCCTGGTATGCCTGGGGCCTGGCGCAGGGCGGCAATGGCGGCCTGCGCGGCGGCAATCAGGACCTGGCGGTCGAGGCCGGTACCGCCGCGCCGGCCGCACTGGTCGCACTGGTCGCACTGGTCGCACTGGTCGCACCGGTGGCAGCGCCTGCCAGTGGGGGCAGACCTGCACCGGGTATGGATGCCCCGAACGGCGTCCGCTGGGTGCCTGCCGAGGGGCGCCGGCAGCCAGTAATCGCGGCCTCGAACGGATGGGTGGGCAGCGGCAGGCGGCGGCCGTGCGACGGCACGGGGGCCAGTCGCAGGCGGCCTTGCACGCACATCTGCGCATCGGCGCGGGCCAGCATGAGGCCCTCGTCCTCCGGCTGGCTGCCGGGCCTGCTGACGAAGCTGCGGCCTGGGCACCTGCCTTGCCGCCGGTGCCCGCATGCCGGTCGTGCCCGACGTTGCAGGGGCTGTCCGTGTGACTGGTGCGGTGCCGTGGCCATCGGCGGTGGCCGCAGGCGGTTGCCGCCCGGCTGCCTCCTGCGCTGCGCTTTCGGCGGCGATGCCGGCAGCCGTGCGCCGGACCAGATTGCCCAGGATGCGGCCGGGGCCGATCTCCGAAGCTGGCGCCCGGATGCCGGGCGAGCGCGGTGCGCGCCGCGTCGGCAAAGCGGACGGTATCGCGCAGCTGGTCAGCACCACTGCAGGTCGGTCGCTTCCCGCGTCGGTCAGCGGCTGGCCGGTGCGCCCCGGGATGACCGGGATGCGCGGGGCCGACAGCGACACCGGGCCACGGCCCGTGCAAAGGGGCGGTATGCCGGCTCCATCATGGCCGAGTGGAAGGCGTGCGAGGTCTTCAGCCGCTGGTGGCCGATGCCCTCGGCATCCAGCCGCGCGGCCAGCATGTCGATGGCCACGGCTGGACCGGCCACCACACAGGCCAGGGGGCATTGATGGTGGCCACCGAGACATCGTCCGGCAGCCACGGGGCAATCGCATCTGCCGACTGCTGTACCGCCAGCATGATGCCGGCTGGCAGCCCCTGGATGAGCTGCCCGCGCAGGGCGCGACCAGCCGCGCCGCATCGTGCAGGGACATGACGCCGGCGATACGGCGGCGGCAAACTCGCCCAGGCTGTGTCCGAGTACCGCATCCGGCTGCAGGCCACGATGCTGCCAGAGCGGGCCAGCGCGTATTCGAGGGCGAACAGGGCGGGCTGGGTGAGAGCCGTACGGGCCAGATCGGCCTCGCTGCCCTCGAAAACCAGCGTGCGCAGGTCGGCACGGGGCGCCGGGCTGGCATAGCCGGCCGGGGTTTCGTTGCGGACGGGATTGCCGGCGGACCCGGGTTTCTGGATGCCGGTGTCGGCCGCTCCGCTCAGCAGACCGTCCGGAATCAGGTTGTCCAGCCAGGCCCGGCTGTCCTCGGCGGCCTGCGGCAGCGGGCCGATGGCTTCGGCCACCTCGTCGAAGGCGCGGGCAAAGACCGGTTCCTGTTCGTACAGCTGCCGTCCCATGCCCGGCGCTGGGCACCCTGGCCGGAGAACAGCCAGACCAGCGGCCCCTGACCGGTCGCCTTTGCCTCGGCATGGTCGGGACTGGCCGGTTTTTCCAGTGCGGCGATGGCTTCGGCAATGGTCCGGGCCAGCACCACTTGACGGTGGGCCAGCGGGCTGCGGCCATGGGCCAGCGTGAAGCTGATGTGCGGCAGCAGGGCGTCGGCAGGACTCACGACAGCGTGATCCGTGCCCCTCGCAGTCGCTGCTCCCCTTTTGCTGCATGGCCTGTGCCTGCTGCATCGCGGGCCCTTCCGCCGCCTGGCCTGGAGCCGAAGCGCTCGTGGCATCCGGCTCGGAGACCAGCTGCCGCAGGTAGCGGCCAGCTGGCTGCGCTGGGTGGCCAGGGCGGTGGGCGTGGCCGCGCTCAGCGGCAGTGCATGCGGTACCGCGGGCGCCGGGGCGCTGCCGCCGGCAGCCGGGTCGGTGCCGGGCAGGGCCGCGTCGCCGGCAGCGTGCACCCGGGAGGCGTCACTGGCCCGGGTGAGTCACCCGCTGTCCGGGTGGGCGTCGTCGCCGGCCGGCAGCGCCCCCGAGGCCAGATCGGCCGGGGCTTCTTCCAGAATGATGTGCGCGTTGGTGCCGCCCACCGGGCGAAGGCGCTGACGGCGGCACGGCGCGGGTACCAGGCGTGACCGGCCACGGCGTGTGTTCGGCCGTGACGCGGAACGGGCTGCTCTCCAGCTGCAGGCCGGGGTTGGGGCTGCGATAGTGCAGGGTGCCCGGAATGAGCTGGTGCTGCAGGGCCATCAGGGTCTTGATGGTGGCCGAGGCGCCGGCGGCGATGACGGTGTGGCCGATGTTGCTCTTGAGCGAGCCCAGCGTGGCAAAACCGGTGTCGGATGTTTCCTCGCGCCAGGCGCGGGTCAGCGCCGGACCTCCACCGGATCACCCATCGGCGTGGCGGTGCCGTGTGCCTCCACATACTGGATGCTGCGGGCCGGTACCCCGGCATCGGCCAGTGCGGCACGGATCACGGCATGCTGGCCGTCCAGGCTCACGGCCGTGAAGCTGGCCTTGTTGCCGCCATCGTTGTTGACGGCCACGCCCCGGATCACCCCGTAGACGGTATCGCCGTCCGGCGGGCATCGGCCAGGCGCTTGAGCAGCACCACGGCCGCGCCATCGGAGAACACGGTGCTCTGGGCATCCGCATCGAAGCTGCGGGTGCGGCCCGTCGGGCGAGAGCATCGAACCGGCCTCGTAGCGGTAGCCGCGTTGACCGGTGCCGTCACGGCCACACCGCCGGCCAGCGCCATCTCGCACTGGCCGCCCGCAGGGCCAGTACGGCCTGGGCAATGGCCACCAGCGATGTGGAGCAGGCGGTGTGCACCGAAATGGCCGGTCCCTGCAGGTTCAGCCGGTTGGCCGTACGGGTGGCGATGTAGTCCTTCTCGTTGTCGAGCATCACCTGGAACTCGCCGAGGCCGGCGATCTTTTCCGGGTAATGCTGCGGGTGGCGCTGGAAATAGGTGGCGTTGGCCACATGCCGGCGAACACGCCGATGCGGCGGTCGCCGTCACGCGATGCATGGCCGCCGTGCTCCAGACACTGCCAGGCCAGTTCGAGGAAGATGCGCTGCTGCGGGTCCATCAGCTCGGCCTCGCGCGGCCGATGCAGAAGGCGGCATCGAAGCGTCCGGCATCGTCCAGGGATGCCGCGGGCCGATACGTAGTCGGGTCGCTGGTCAGGCTGGCCGGCAGTGACGGATCCAGCTCTTCCGGACGGAAGTGGCGAATGCCGTCCACGCCGTCCAGCAGGTTCTGCCAGGGGCCTCGATGCTGCTGGCGCCGGGGAAGCGGCCCGCCATGCCGATGATGGCGATGGCGCGGTCTTCGGCATGATCCCGGGGTGTGGCGACTGCCGGTGACCTGCAGGTGCAGAGGCCGTGCCTGCCGGCGCGCGACGGGAGGGCGCGGCCACCAGCTCCGGCCGGCTGGCCGCGATGCGGGCGGCGAAGGCACGGGCCGTGGGCTCGCCGAAGAAATCCTCGATGCCGATCACCGGCCCGAAGTGCTGCTGCAGCACTTCCAGCGCCTGGGCGGCCAGCGGCGAGGAGCCGCCCACCTCGAAGAAGTTGTCGTCGTGCCTGCAGCCGGTCGATGGCCAGCACCGGCTGAGCAGGCCCACCACCTGCTGCTCCAGGGCGCGCAGGGGCCGTGCTGTCGACAGAAGCTACGCTGACAGCCGATTTTTGTGTCTTCTGCTACACCCGACTGTATCTTTTTGCTGGAAAGTGCAAATCCGGCCTCGGTGGAGGTTACGTCACCACCCTGTAACGCCCGTGTCTTCTGTAAGGGTTTTGGCGCGATTTGTAGCCGCTGTCTCCGAAAATACCCGCCAATTCGGGGAGGCCAGCGCCTTCCCTGCCGGGGAGGAGGGACTGAACGGCGGGCATCGCGGCCGTTTGGGCCGCTTCGGCTGTCCTGCTGGCCGGATCCGGCCGGGTGGTTGCGTCTTCCATGGCCTGCAGTGCCCGGCGATCCAGCTTGCCGTTCAGCGTGATCGGCAGCTCCGGCACATGCACGAAGCGGGGCCGGCATCATCGTAGAACGGGCAGGCGGGCGCGGCGGTGATCGCGCAGCGCATCGTCATCGGGCAGCGTCTGGCCCGCTGCCGCCACCAGCCAGGCCACCAGACGGCGCTCGCCATTGGGGGCGTCTCGTCCGTGATGGCGGCGCTGGCCACGGCCGGATGTCCGGACAGCACGGCCTCGATCTCGCCCTGGTTCGATCCGGAAACCGCGGATCTTGAGCTGCCCGTCCAGCCGGCCCAGATACTCGAGCCGGCCATCGTCCAGCCAGCGCACGGCATCGCCGGTGCGGTAGAGCATGTCGTTCGCCTGACCGAACGGGTCGTGCACGAAGCGCTCGCGGGTCAGGTCCGGGCGGTTCAGGTAGCCCAGGGCAAGGCCGGGGCCGCCGATGTAGAGTTCGCCGGTCAGCCCCGGCGGTACCGGTTCGCCGGCGGGGGTGAGCACCCGCACGTAGGTCCAGTTGATCGGACGGCCCAGCGGTACCGAACTGTGCGTGGCCAGGTCGTGTTCCGACACCGGGCCGGTCACGGCGAAGGTAGTGGTCTCCGTGGGGCCATAGCCGTTGATCAGCTGCAGCCCGGGCAGCGCCTGCAGTGTCTTGCGCACGTGGCGTGGCGACAGGGCCTCGCCGCCCGTCATCAGCGTGCGCAGCCCCTGCAGATGCAGCGGGTTCTCGTCCACGACGCGGTTGAAGAGTGCCGCCGTCAGCCAGGCCGCATTGACGCCCTCGTCGCGGATGGTGGCGGCCAGCCCCGTGCCCGTGGGGATGGCCTGCGGGTGGATCACGCAAGTGCCGCCATTGAGCAGCGGCCCCAGATTTCGAGGGTCGAGGCATCGAAGGCGAGCGGGGCCGCATGCAGCATCACCAGCCGCGCATTGAGCGGTGCGTAATACTGGCGGTACACCAGCCGGACGATGGCGCGGTGCGGAATGACCACGCCCTTGGGCGTTCCGGTCGAACCGGAGGTGTACATCACATAGGCCCCGTGCCGCGCCGAGTTGCCCATGCGCATCAGCGTCTGTTCCGAGAGCTGCTCGGACAGCTGGGGCACGGTGTCCTCGGTGATCAGCGTTTCGTTGCTGCGCTCCTCGCGTGGGTCGGTATCGATGTTCCAGATCGGAATGTCCCGCTGCACGGCCATTTCCCTGCTGCCAGGGCGGGTGTGGGCATCGGTCAGCAGCAGGGCGGGCTGGCTGTCCTCGAGCATCAGCGTCAGCCGCTGCGCCGGACTGGCCGGGTCGATGGGCACATACATGGCGCCCAGCCGCAGGATGGCCAGCATCAGCGCAATGCTCTCGGGGCGACGCGACAGCAGCATCGCCACCCGGTCGCCGGCGCCCACGTTCATCGCCTGCAGACGGGTGGTGTGCGCACCGAGATGTCGTGCAGCGTCTCGTACGTCCAGCTCACGCCGTTCTCGCCGGGCATGCGCACGGCCAGCGCTTTTCGGATGGCGCTGGCACTGCAGCTCGAAGCGGTCGATGACGGTGGCCTGTGGCAGGCGTGACTCGCCATCGGTCGGGCCCGACCAGGTCTGCAGGATCAGCGGCTGGATGCTGTGTGCCAGATTGGAGAACTGGCCCAGTGGCTGGGCGTCGTGCAGCAGCAGCTCGATCAGCAGATGGCGCAGGAAGCGCCGCCAGCCGTGCCAGTGCCACCCGTGTCACCGCCCCGATGGTGAACCGATGGTTACGTCTTCACCGGCAAAGCGCAGCGAAATGTCAGCTTTTTACCGGGTGTCGCTGGTGCCGCACCGGTCGGGGTGGCATGATCACGGGAGCCGGTCCCCGAGGGGCCGACCGGGTCGTACGCCTGCGCCGCCGGGGGCGTTTCTTCGCTGCCCTCGACGAATTCAGCCAGCCCCGTTTCACCGGTCCAGACCATCCGGTTGCCGTGCCGGTCGCGGGCCAGGCGTTCGCGGGCCAGCACCAGAACATCCGGTGTGCTCCGGGTTTCATCGGGAAGCGGGGTGTTGCCGATGCGGTGGTCGGCCAGTATCCAGGCTGCCAGCCAGGGAACCAGACGCTGCTCATGCTGCCACGGGGTACTGGCAAGCGCTTCGGCAAGATTGGCGGGAAGCTTGATCGAGATGGAAGCCACTGCGGTGAGAATCCGGTGAGGTCAGAAGAATGCCGGATGATTTACGGTCCTCCCCCGAGGGTAGGACATTCAGTCCAACAATCAACCTGTAATCGCATGATCGGTTTTGAACATAGGGCCAGTGGTGTGTTCGTGTTCTTCAGGACGATGACGTCCCCCAGGGTGGCCGCTGCTTGGGCAATGCTAGCGTGTCCGGGCATCGCCGACCATCCAACCATTTGATACACATTCATGGAAAACTTCTGCTAGGGATGTCCGCCGCGGTGCTGGCCGGGCTGCTGGCGTCGTCGCCGGCCGTTGCGGCATCCGGTGCGCCGGCCGCGGTTGTGCCGCAGGTATTGGCCGATGCTTCACCGGGTGGAAATGCTTCGGGCACCGCCTCCCCGGGTGGAAGCTTCGGCTTCGGGTGCCAGCGCATCGCCCGCAACTCCTTCAGACGCCTCGCCTGCGGGCAGCGGTGCCGCGGCTGGTGCATCTGCGGATGGCGCCACCCCGTCTGCCCCTTCTTCGGCCACGAACAGGACCCAGGACATGTCTTCATTCAATGGCAGCCAACCCGTGCGGCCGCAGATCCGGCTGGCCGTGCTGGGCGACTCGACAGCCACGCCTTCCACGACGCCGCAACGCTCAACTACGGTACTTCCGAGGCGCGGGGTGGGGAGCAGCAGTGCAGCACCTGGCAGTGGACCGAGATCCTCGGCCAGCTGCGTCCGATGGACATCGACCAGGGCCCCTTTGGCGAGGTGGGCGCAGCGGGGTCGGTGCGTGGCTGCGCCGCCACCTGCTGGGCAGCCTCGTGCGGCAGCACAAGCAGGGATTTCCGCTACAACTTCGCCATCAGTGGCGCCGGCTGCGAGGCGCTGACCGACAGTACCCGCGGTCAGGGCACCGCTGCTGCTGGCCGAGATAGCGCGTGACCCCAAGGGCTGGGAAGCCGTGCCCGCCGTGGTGGTGATCCGATCGGCATCAACAGCCTGGGCAAGAAGGCCGATCTCGACACCTTCGTTCGCACGGGGCAGATGCGCGCGCTGGCCCGGGTCCAGGCCTGCGGTGATGCCGTGACAGAGGCCGTGACCAGTCTGAAGGCGCAGCATCCGAAGCTGAACATCATCCCGGTGGGATCCTGAACACGTCGACTGGCCGCCCCCTGCACCTGCAAGTTCCAGTCGGCGCAGGAGCAGACCAACATTGCGGCGGTGATGGACGCCTACGACGACCGCCTGCGCAACCTGGCGCGCCGGGTCGATGGCGTGCGCTTCTTCGACGACCGGGCCTTCTTCCGCAACCGTTTCGGCGCACGCGACGCCAGCGGCAAAGCCGGCCTACAAGTCCGTGGGACTGGGCGGCAGCCGGGCGGTGAAGTCACCAGGGCGATGAGCCCTGGAACGCCGTGATCGGCGATGGTCATGCCGGAACCGTCTGGAACGGCCTCTGGGCCGGTCAGATGGTCAACGAGTTCAACCAGATTCCCGGCGTGCACATCGCGCCCATCACCCCGCCAGAGGTGGCCCGGATGGCCGACCCGGACGACCGTTTCGGACTCGGCTTCGAAAAATAGCGAATCGGTCCTGAACAACCCTATCAATCCGCCCGTCAGCCTCCGCCGCTGAACGGGCTCCTCGTCGGTGGCCTGAACTGCGCAGGTTCCGCTGGGTCATTACATCATGGCGTACCGCTGCCCCGGCCGGGCAAAATAGAACCACTCCCGGCCCGGCGGCGTGCCCGGGTTCGGGAACACCACGTAGCCGTCCTCCGGCGCACGGATGGCCTGACCGTCGGCCCGGAAGGCAATGGGCTCACCGGCGGCCACCCGGTCGAACGAGCGCCATTCGCGCGCAAACCGGTCCTGCAGGTCGTGGCGGTCGAACACGTCGTACAGTTCGATCAGCTCCTTGCCGGAGAGCAGGTGTCGCCGCCAGTGCCGGCGCGGCATCTTTTTCCGTCTTCATCCGCCAGACCGCCCAGCCCGAGCAGCCGCAGCGTGTTGTCGATGGCGGCACGGGCCACGGCCGGTGCCTCCGGATCCAGATGCTGGCCGCATTCCACCGTCACCGCATAGCCACCATGGGCGCGCATGTATTCGGTGGTGCCAATGCCATAGGTACTGCTCGTTCTGGCGCCAGCGCACACCCTTGGCGTAGGCCGACAGCCAGCCGTACACCAGCCGCTGCGGGCCGATGGCCTGGGCCAGCCGTTCCCTCGTCTGCCGCGTGGGCGAAGGGCTCCAGCTCGTCCTGATTGTTGACGGGGCCGAAGAACACGAAGGGCACACCAGGGGCCGAGAAGGTGTGCAGATCCACCAGCACGTCGTGACTGGCCAGAATGGGGCCCAAACCGGCTGGCGATGCGGTCTCGGCGTTTTCCGGCGACAGGCTGGGGCGGAGTCGCGGTTCAGGTTACGGTCGCCCTCGCGGCGGCCGGCGGCCCAGGCCACCGGATTGGCCACCGGCTACGAAGCTCAGCGTTCCCCGCTGCAGCTGGCGCCGGCCGTCGGCGAATTCGGCCAGAATCTGCCGGATGGCCACTGGCCCGGCTGTTTCGTTGCCGTGCACGCCGCCCAGCACCAGCACCCGTGGTCCCGGTCGCAGCGCGTGGAGCTGTGCAGTTCGATGACGGGGTGGAGGCGGGATGGGTTGCAGAATCGGTCATGGCAGGAAGGGCAGGGGTGACAGCGGGGAACGAAGCCTGGGTGAACGAAACAGGACGGACGGAGTCCGGCCGGGTGTGCTCTCGCAGTATAGAGCGTGCCATGAACCTGTTCGTCCCCGGCCTGCTCGGGACTGGCGTACCGGACGGCTGTATCAGTCACGGCCGGGGTCAACGCATCGTGCCGGCCCCGCGTTTCTGGCTGGGGTGTTGTCCTGCTGCCCGAGACCGGGCCGTCCACGGCGTGAGCCGGCGCAGGGACGCATGCGTTCATGACACGCTCTATCATTGCAGCAGGGGCATGCCGCTCCCGACTTTGTCTGCTGGAAATCAGCGAGATGAAAACGCATCCGATGCAGTCCGCCGTGAATACCTCTCTGTCACCGTTGCCGTCGCTGTCACCGTTGCCCGCCACTGGCTGCCATCGGCACGCCGTCACGGGCGTGCCTGCGGCTTCCTCGCGCATCCGGCGCCGGCACACGCGGGCCGGCACGCCTGGCCGCCCGGCTGTCTGCACTTGCCGCTGCCCTGCTGCTGGGCGGGTGTGCCAGCTATTTTGGCGCCGAAGTCACCGCCTATCACCAGGAAGACCAGCCTCTGTCGGGCCTGAGCTTTCGCTTTGCGCCGGCGCCCCAGCAGGCCGAAAGTCTCGAATTCCAGACCTATGCGGGGTATGTGCGCCGCGAGCTGCTGGCCCATGGCATGAAGGAGGCCGGCGGACCAGGCCGTGACGTGAATGTGGCGCTCGACTACATGGTCGATGGTGGCCGTCCGGTCAGCTACAGCCAGCCCAATTACGCCTACGTCTTCCAGGGCTACCGGCAGGGTCCGTCACGACCGCACCGATGCCAACGGCCAGGTGGTCAGCTACTGGGAATCGGTGCCCATCTAGCGGCTACGATCTGGTGGGCTATTCCACCTACCAGCGCACCGTCTACCGCAAGCAGTTCAAGCTGGCGCTGACCCGTACCCAGCCAATCCCCTGGGCGGCCGGCGCGCCTGTACGAGGGAACGGTCGTGGCCGATTCCGAAGATGGCGCCCTCAACAATGCCGTACCCTACTTGATCCAGGCCCTCTTTCAGGACTTTCCCGGGCCGAACGGCGTGACCCGGCAGGTGCGGGTGGAGACGGACAGGAAAGCCCGAGGCAAAGGCAGCCGACACGAAACCGGTCGATGCAGGGACATCGGATGGAAAGCCGGTCGATGGCAGGCAGCCGGAGCCGGCCGGTTCCGGGGCGGCCGCCGGCAAATGACCGCCGCGGTGTAACGGCCCGTGGAGCTGCAGGCAGGGCCTCCGGCCCCGCCATGGGAATATCAGCGCTGCGGCCAGTGCACCGGCAGTCCAATGCCCAGCTGGCGTGTGCGCCGGTCCATCCGGCGTACCAGCTTCTCGATGTCGGCCTCTTCGGCGGCATCCAGCGTACGGGCAGGCTCCGCAGGCGGGCGCTGCGGATCACGCCGCGCACCTTCAGCAGCTGCTTGTGCACGGCCGGGCCGATGATCAGCTGCTGCTGGTGGCGCATCAGCGGCGAGATAGGCGTCGAACACATCCTCGGCGTCGTCGCGCTTGCCCGCTTCGAACAGTTCCTGCAGCTTGATCAGCGCTTCCGGCCAGGCAAAGGCCGTGAAGGCGCCATCCACACCGCGGTCCAGCGCCTGCGGAAGTGCAGTCCCTCGTTGCCCTCGAAAATGGCCAGACGGCGCACGCCCTGAGTCTCGGCATCGCGCAGCTCACCGTCTTGTCCAGACCGGAGGCACGGCCCCTGGCACAGGCCCTCCAGATGCTCGAAATCCTCAGCATGCGGATCAGCAGGTACGCGGCGATGTTGACGCCGTTGACGGCCCGGCTGGTCATGCAGGATCCAGGATCTCGCCCAGCCGTTCGCTGAGCCGCTCGAAGTAGTTGTAGATGTCTTCGTCGGTGCGCAGCGTCGTCCGGGCTGATGCGCACACCGGCGGCGCCGGCGTCCATCACCCGGCGGCCCATCAGGGCCATGTTGTCGATGCCGGGTGAAGAGATGTCGACGATGGCCGGGATGCGGCCATTCAGGTGGCGGATACCGGCGCGCACCACGGACAGGCGCTCGTCGTTGGTCAGTTTGTCGGCTTCGGACTGGGCGCCCAGCAGCAGTACGCCGCTGGCCCCGCAGCGACCAGGAAGTCCATCTGCGCCCGGATGCCGTCGAGATCCAGGGTACCGTCGTCGGTGAACGGTGAGAATGGCTTCGGCGAGGGACGCCACGTGTTGAAGTCGTGATCAGGGGGCGATCATTCCAGTTCAGGTTCAAACCACTTTCCTTCGGAAGGTTCACGGGAGGATCCGGGCATCCGGCCGGGCGATGGCCGGCAGGGAACCGGGCGGTGACGCCGGACCCGGCGGCAGGCGGGTGGGATGCCGGCGGCCCGGCAGGGGGCCATGCCGCAGGGGCGGCGCCGAGGCACCGCGCAACGGACAGGCACGCCTGAACGCACGGAAACGGCTGGCCCATTCCGGCGCCGGGCAACCGTGCAGGTCGCGTGACCGGAAAACAGGGCCAGTCCGTCACCAGAAGGCGGTCGGCCGGCATTGGGTGAAGTCTACATGAGCCGCCGGCTCTGCATGGCCATTGGCAGCACTGATTCAAAAAACGTTACATACGATGCAGCGTATAGGGTACGCTGGCAGTGCTGCCGACGGCGCAGCGGCGAATCGCAGCGCCACGCCTTCAGGGCAGGGGGCCGGGGTGCAGGGATGGCGGAGCAGGGACAGGGCAAGGCAAGGCAAGGCAAGGCAAGGCAAGGCAAGGCAAGGCAAGGCAAGGCAAAGATAGCGAGGGGCAGGGCAGGTTTGACACGAACAAAACCCATGTTATTATCGCTGTCTCGACGCGCCCGTAGCTCAGTTGGATAGAGTACTTGGCTACGAACCAAGGGGTCGTGGGTTCGAATCCTGCCGGGCGCGCCAGTCATTCAGGGTCTGTCACCTTCGGGTCACGGGCCCTTTTCATTTTCTGCGTTCAGCCGCGCTGCGTGCAGGCCGCTTGCGTGTTCAGCCGGAAGCCCTGCCTGCGCCCGGTCCCGGCCCTGATGACTGATGACTCCAATGGCTTGACGCCGAAAAAAATTCGTTATTATCACCTTCTCGACGCGCCCGTAGCTCCAGTTGGATAGAGTACTTGGCTACGAACCAGGGGTCGTGGGTTCGAATCCTGCCGGGCGCGCCACCCTTTGTATCAAAGAGGTCTGTCTTCCGGGGCACGGGCCTTTATTGCCCGTCCAGAATTGCCTGCCTGAAGGGCAAAGGGCAAAAGGCAAGGGCAAAGGGCAAAAAGACCGTCCAGAACGGAGATCCATGAACGGGGCGGTCCAGTCCAGAACGGGGGCGGTTCAGAGCAGCAGCGTGTCATGTTCATCCGCTCCCGCGAAGCCCTCTTCGGACCTGCAGGACGAGGCAGGCGGGGCGGCAGAATCCTGGTCCCCGATGGCTTTGACGCCCGCCGGTACGGTCATGTACGCCCCTCCCAAACGGGATTTCACTGCAGGCTGGCCCCGGCCGTGCTGCTGACTGCCCTGTCACTTGCCCGGTCGGCCAGGGCTGTCCAGGGGCGGCTGAGCCTGTTCGTGCAGGCCGCCGATGGCAATCTAGGTGCCCGTCGGCAATCCGAACACCCCGCTGGCACGCGTCCGGGATCAGCGCAGTAACGGATGGGTGAACGAGACCCATGCAGGCCCTACGTCCGCTGCTGCCAGAAAGCGCCGCATCAGGTCGGCCATCGTCCGCACCTCGAACATGCCCATGATGTTGGCGCGGTGGGCTTCCACCGTCTTGATGCTCGATGTTCAGGTCGCCGGCAATCTGCTTGTTCAGCCGGCCGGCTGCGATCAGCTCCAGCACCTGCTGCTCGCGCGGCGTCAGGCGGTCCAGCAGCTCCTGGCGCAGGGCGCGTTTCTCGCTGTCGGTCTGTTTTTCCTCGGCCTGCTGGAAGGCGTTGTTGACGGTACTGATCAGCTGCTGGTCGTCGAAGGGCTTTTTCCAGAAAGTCCACGGCGCCCAGCTTCATGCGGGCCACGGCCATGCCCACGTCGCCATGGCCGGTCATGAAGATCAGCGGCAGGTTGTGGTTCTGCCGCAGCAGCTCGTCGTGCAGCTCGATGCCGCTCATGCCGCCCATCCGCACGTCCAGAACCAGCACGGCAAAGTGTCCCGGTACGTAGCGTTCAGAAAGCTCTCGGCACTGTGAAAGGTGCGGACGCTGAAGCCGGCGCCTTCGAGCAGCCAGCGCAGCGAGTCGCGCACGGCCTCGTCGTCGTCGACGATGTAGACGAAGCGGTCGGCCTGGGAGGCAGGGTGGGCGGTGGGGCGTGTCGGGATGTGTGGTCATGAGTCGGTTACCTGCGTAGGGAACATGTCGCACCGTTTTTCCGGCAGCGGAAGGGATCGGACGAGGGTGTCCTGAACCGCCCGGGGAGCCCCGCCCGTCACACCCGACGGCGCGCTGGCCGGCCATCGTGTCCGACGGCAGGGATTCCCAGTTCGTATTATCGATGAAATATGACGCTTGACATTTCGGGAAAACACTGAGAGCGAGTGAAGGCCCGTTCGTTCCTGCGCTGGCCCCGAATGAGTCCATGACACACGCCGGGGTCGTGACACGCTACGGGAGGCTGGAAACAGGCGGCATTTCCCTCGTCCCCGGGCCTGCGGGGCCATCCGGCACGATCCCGCCAGCAGCAGCATCCCGACCCGTCCGCAGGGGCATCATCCCGCACGTTTCCGTGACCGGTGCGCTGCGCGGGGGCCGGCAGCATGGCATGACCTGCGCCCCCGGCCATTGCTCAGCCTGCCCTCCCCGTATCCCCTGCGTTCTCCGCCTCTTTTCGTACCCTCTGCATCTGCTGCACCCTCCCGGTTCACCGGCAGCGTGAAGCGGAACACCGTCCCGCGGGGCTTGTTGTCCTCCACCCACAGCCGGCCTGCGTGGATTCGATGATCGTCCGGCAGATGTTGAGCCCCATGCCCATGCCCTCGTTCTTGGTGGTGAAGAAGGGCTCGAACACGCGGTGCTTCATCTCGTCCGCGATGCCTGGCCCCTGGTCGGCCACCGAAAAACACCACCGACTCGCCCGTGGTGTTCACCCGCAGCGTCAGGGCGGCATGGTTCTGCGCCACGCATGGCGTCGATGGCGTTCTTCAGCAGGTTCAGCAGCACCTGTTCGATCAGGATGCGGTCGGCCGACAGGCGCGGCAGATCGGGCGCCACGTCGATGGTGATCGCCACGCCATAGCGCTGGCGGCAATTTCGGCCAGGGCCAGCGCCTCGGTCAGGATCCGTCCACCGAGATGTCGCGCTGCTCGGCCGTCTGCCGGCGCACGAAGTCGCGCACCCGCTGGATTACCGAGGCGGCCCGCTGGGCCTGACGGGCGATCTTGTCGAGGGTTTCGGCGATGCGCGCGTTGTCCACCGGTGCCGGGCTGCCGGGCCGCATGCGCCGTATCAGACCGGTGGCGTAGTTGCTGATGGCGGCCAGCGGCTGGTTCAGCTCGTGCGCAATCGACGAGGCCATCTCGCCCATGGTCACCAGCCGAGGGTCTGCTGCAGCTGCTCCTCCTGCTGGCGCTGGCGCTCGCGGATCGGGCGCAGGGGCCGTGATGTCGGTGGCCACCAGCAGTTGCGCCACCTGGCCGTCCACCCAGCGGATCTGCTGCGTGCGCACCTCGAACCAGCGGTCCACATCGGCATATGACTTCCTCGCCCACCCAGGAGTCGGCCACCGGCCAGCCGCGGAGCAGGGCCAGATGCCCGTTGATGTCATCGCCGAACAGCCGGTGATAGTGATAGTTGCAGAACATCAGGGTGGGCTCCGGCCCGGTGGACGGGGCCTGGGCGGCACCGGCGAGCGGCACGGCCGGCGGAGGCGGGGAGACCACCGACACCGCGGCATCGAGGCTGGTTCAGCACGGTGTTGAAGCGCTCGTGGGCCGCTTCCAGCTCGGCGCGAATGCGGTTGGGCTCCGTGATGTCGGTGGCCGAGGGCCATCCAGCCGGCCTGCTGGCCCTGGTCGTCGATCAGCGGGGACAGGTACGGGCGTACGTCGATGATGCGGCCATCCTTGCGCCGGGCCCGTGTCTGGATGCCCGAGGGCGGCGCACCACCGGCGATCGTCATGTTCAGGTGCGCCATGTTCAGGTCGTACTCTTCCGGAATCCAGTACGGATACGGCGGCAGCTGCCCGACCAGCTCCTCGGCCGGATAGCCCAGGATTTGGCACAGCGCCCGGTTCACGTAGGTGATGCGTCCGTCGTTGTCGATCACCCGCAGCCCGGTGCTGATCAAATCCTCGATGGCGCGGCGGAAGGTGGCCTCGGTGGTCAGTGCCCTGTTCGACCAGCTTGCGTCCGGTGATGTCGTGCGCCACGGCGTAGTACAGCGATTCGGGCGAGCGCGTGTCCACACTGATCGACCAGCTCAGCCAGCGCCAGGCGTTGCGAAAGCGCACCCGGCATTCCAGCGGCCCGATGCGTTCCTGTGGCGTGGTGAAGGCCTCGATCACATCCAGCCGGTCCTCCGGATACACATGGTCCCAGAAGCGGGTGTTGGCCAGATCCTGCCGAAATACTCGACGAAGGCCGGATTGCCGCGCACCAGCGTGCCATCCGGGCGGATCGTGCAGAACACGTCCTGCGACAGCTCGAACAGCCGGTCACGCTCGCTCTCCACGCGCAACCGGTCGTGGGCGCTGCGCCACAGCAGGATCAGCGACAGCACCGAGATGGTGGCCAGGGTGAACAGCCCCAGCTGGGTCAGCTGTTCGGCCAGGCCGGGTGTGTCGCCGGCATAGGGAATGGCCCGCAGCATCAACCCGTTGCCCGGCGGGTCCAGTGGCAGCATGTGGGCCGTGCTGGCGTCGATGCGATGAACCGACGAGGTGCTGGCCAGCAGCCGCCCGTTGCCGTCCACCAGGGCGAACCGGTAGCGCTGGCGAAGGTTTTTCCGGCAGGACGGGCCTGCAGCAGCGCCTCCAGCCCGATGCCGACCACGGCCACGCCCAGCCAGATGGCGTTCCTGGATGACGGGCAGATACAGCTCCGTCATCACCTCGCCGCCCGGCACCATCAGCGGGGGAGAATAGTGCGGCTTTCCAGGTGGATGCTGGCCCGCCAGGCCAGCCGGCGCGGGCATCGTCGGGCGTGCTTTCGAAGCCCGGCAGCACCTCCACGGCGCCGTCCTGCCGCGGTTCGCCGGCCTCCAGCCGCTGGCCCACCAGCACGCCGGGCGCCGTGATGACGGTGCGCACCTGCCCGCTGGTGCTGATCAGCGCGAGTAGCGGGTCTGGTCGTCGATGGCACAGAAAGCCGGCCGGTGTTCTGCGACGGGCTGCTGCCCGAGGGTGGTCACTGCCGGCGCGGATGCGCACACGCGGCATGCCGCGGGTTGCCGCCTGCTGCGAGGGCCGGTGGGCCGTCGCCCAGCTACAACGGTGCCCACGCGGGCAGATGTTCCTGCAGTTCGCGCGGCGACTGGCTTCAGCGACTGCTGTGCCCAGTCGGTGTCGCGCAGCAGCGCGGCGCGCTGCTCTCTTCTCGATGTGACTCACATACCGAGAAAGCCCGCCATCATCACGATGAAGATGACCAGCCCGCCCGGCGTGGCAATGCCCGGAAGCGCCACGCCTGCCAGCCGGCGGAAATGCCGACCTCGCGGGGCTGGGTGCGTGGCGGGCGGATGGCGGGCCAGGCCGGGTTCCGGCGTGCCGGGGCGGGAGTATTGGCAGGGAGTCATGTCGGGGCGGATCGTCCCGTCCGGCATGCGACGGGCGGGCCGGGCGGCCGGAAACAGTGGCGGTGAGCGAGACAGGGCCGGCGGCCAGAAAGGATACCTGGAGCGGACAGGCCGGGCGGCCAGAAATGGTACCTGTGCGCCGGAGGCCGAACTGGCCAGAAACGGTGCCTGTGCACGCGGACTGAACGGCCGGAAACGGTACCAAATGGCTGGTTCCCCCGCAATCCGGCATACCCCTGTGGCCAGCGGGGGCAGGGCGCCATGCGGGCATTACTGTGTCATTGTGTGGAATCGCAAGCAAGGACGGGTCGAAAGCGCCTTTCTGGCATGCGACACGTGATATTGTGACTTGAAATATAGCTTGCTTTCCGGGTGGCTGTACTTAGAATGCGGGCCTTACCCATTCACGTTTCGTGGGAGAGCTCTGGCATGTCAGAAGCACAAAACAGCACACCCAACCGCGTCGAGTCCGCCGACGCCGACCCGGTCGAGACCCGCGAGTGGCTCGACGCCCTGGAGTCCGTCATCCAGCGCGAAGGCCCCGAGCGCGCACTATCTGCTCGAGCAGCTGCTCGACGAGGCACGGCGCAAGGTGGGCGACATGCCCTTCTCGGCCACCACGGCCTATGTGAGACACCATCCTCGCCGGCACTCGAGGTGCCGTCGCCCGGCAACCACGAGCTGGAGCAGCGCATTCGCAGCTTCATCCGCTGGAACGCCATGGCCATGGTCGTCAAGGCCAACAAGCATGCACACCCCCGATGGCGGCAGCCTCGGCGGTCACATCGCCTCGTTCGCCTCGCTGGCCACCATGATCGGCACCGGCATGAACCACTTCTGGCATGCCCCGCACGAAGGCCACGGCGGCGACCTGATCTACTTCCAGGGTCACTCCTCGCCCGGCATCTACAGCCGCGCCTTCCTCGAAGGCCGCCTGACCGAAGAGCAGCTCGACAACTTCCGCCAGGAAGTCGACGGCAAGGGCCTGTCGTCCTATCCGCACCCCAAAGCTGATGCCGGACTTCTGGCGGTTCCCCACCGTGTCGATGGGTCTGGGGCACCTTTGATGGCCATCTACCAGGCACGCTTCCTGAAGTACCCTGCATGCCCGGGGCCTGGCCGACACCTTTCAACCGCAAGGTCTGGGTCTTCTGTGGCGACGGCGAGATGGACGAGCCCGAGTCGCTGGGTGCCATCGGTGCTGGCTGCCCGCGAAAAAGCTCGACAACCTCATCTTCGTCATCAACTGCAACCTGCAGCGTCTGGATGGCCCGGTGCGCGGCAACGGCAAGATCATCCAGGAACTGGAAGGTGACTTCCGCGGCAGTGGCTGGAGACGTCATCAAGCTCATCTGGGGCTCGTACTCGATCCCGCTGCTCGCGCGCGATACCGACGGCACCCTGCGCCGCATCATGATGGAGACCGTCGACGGCGAATACCAGGCCCGTACGGCCAACGACGAGTGCCTATGTGCGCAGCACTTCTTCGGCAAGGATCCGAAGCTGCTCGAAATGGTCTCGCGCATGACCGACGAGGACATCTGGCGCCTGGAACCGTGGCGGCCACGATCCGCACCTGGGTCTATGCCGCCTTCCATGCCGCCGTCAACGACAACGAAGGCCGTCCCACCGTCATCCTGGCCAAGACCGTCAAGGGCTACGGCATGGGCCGTGCCGGCGAGGGCAAGAATCCCCACTCACCAGCTCAAGAGCTGGACATGGACAGCGTGCGCGGCATGCGCGACCGCTCAAGATCCCCATCCCGGACGACCAGATCGACAATATCCCGTTCTATCGCCCGGCCGAAGACTCGCCCGAGATGCAGTACCTGCTCCGAGCGCCGCAAGGCCCTGGGGGCTTCCTGCCGCACCGTCGCCGCCGAGGCCGACGAGCAACTGACCATCCCGCCACTGTCGACCTTCCAGCCGGTGCTCGGACCCCGACCGTCGAAGGACGCGGATCTCCACCACGCAGGCCTTCGTGCGCTTCCTCACGCTGCTGCTGCGTGACAAGACGCTCGGCCCCCGCGTCGTGCCGATCGTGCCCGACGAGGCCCGTACCTTCGGCATGGAGGGCATGTTCCGCCAGCTGGGCATCTACGCCCACGAAGGCCAGAAGTACGTGCCCGGTCGACAAGGACCAGGTCATGTACTACAAGGAAGACGCCGGTGGCCAGATCCGCGGGAAGGGATCAACGAGGGCCGGTGCCTTCTGCTCCTGGATCGCGGCGGCCACGTCGTATTCCACCAGCAACGTCATCATGCTGCCGTTCTTCGCGTACTACTCGATGTTCGGCTTCCAGCGTGTGGGCGACCTGGCCTGGGCCGCCGGCGACATGCAGGCCCGCGGCTTCCGCTGGGTGGTACCGCCGGCCGGACCACGCTCAATGGTGAGGGGTCTGCAGCACGAGGACGGCCACAACCACATCATGTCGCTGACCATCCCGAACTGCGTCTCGTACGACCCGAGCTTTGCGCACGAGGTGGGCGTCATCCTGCACCACGGCCTGGTCCGCATGGTCGAGCGTCAGGAGAACGTCTACTACTACATCACCGTGATGAACGAGAACTACGCGCATCCCGGTCTGAAGACAGGTGACGAAGAGGGCATCATCCGCGGCATGTACCTGCTGCAGGAAGGCGTGCCCGGTGCCGACGGCAAGCCCGCCAAGGCCGATCCGAAGGCACCGCGCGTGCAGCTGATGGGCTCGGGCGTCATCCTGCGCGAGGTACTGGAGGCCGCCCGCCTGCTGAAGGAAGACTGGGGCGTCGAGTCAGACACCTGGAGCACCACCAGCTTCACCGAGCTGCGTCGCGACGGCATGGCCGCCGAGCGCTGGAACCTGCTGCATCCCACCGCGAAGGCCCACGTGCCGTACGTGACCGAGATGCTCAACAGGCGTCCGGCCGGGTCCGGTCATCGCCTCCACCGACTACATGAAGCTGTTTGCCGACCAGATCCGTCCAGCACATCCCGGCCGGTCGCCGCTATGCGGTGCTGGGCACCGACGGTTTCGGCCGTTCCGACTTCCGCTACAAGCTGCGCGAGCATTTCGAGATCAACCGTCACTTCGTCGTGCTGGCTGCCCTGCATGCCCTGGCCGAAGACGGCACCATCCCCGCCACGAAGGTGGCCGAGGCGATCTGGAAGTACGGCATCAACCCGGACAAGATCGACCCGGTACTGGCCTGACCCACGAACACAGATCGAGAGGTATCCGCTGACATGAGCGTGATTGATATTGTTGTCCCCGATATCGGTGATTTCTCGGACGTCGAGGTCATCGAGATCCTGGTGAAAGAGGGCGACGAGGTTGCTGCCGAACAGAGTCTCGTCACGGTCGAGTCCGACAAGGCATCCATGGAGATTCCCAGCGCGGCCGCCGGCCGCATCACGTCGCTGACGGTCAAGCTGGGCGACAAGGTGTCGAAGGGTTCGGTGCTGGGCAAGATGGAAGCAGGGGTGCTGCTGGCACCCGCCAGTGCACCGGCTGCCCAGCCTGCCGCTGCGGCGCCCGCCCGCGGCCGCCCAGGCTGCACCGGCACCGGCTGCTTCGCAGCCTGCTGCGGCCCAGGCTCCCGCATCTGCCCAGGCAGCCGCGCTGGCCCAGCCGGCAGCCTCATCTGCTGCAGCGCCGGCCGGTTCGCCGCGTACCCCCGCGGTTCCGGCCGAGCTGGCCGAAGGTGCCGTGCGTGCGCTGCCGCACGCCTCGCCGTCGGTGCGCCTGCTGGCCCGCGAGCTGGGGTGGATCTCGGTGCCGTCAGGGGCTCCGGTCCGAAGGAGCGCATCACGGCCGACGACGTGAAGGGCTTCGTCAAGAACCTGCTGGCCGGTGGCGCTGGCCAGGCACCGGCCGGTGCGGCCGCAGCCGGTGGCGCCAATGGGGCCGCGCTGGGCCTGCTGCCGTGGCCGAAGGTCGATTTCGAGAAATTCGGCCCGGTCGAGAAAAAACCGCTGTCGCGCATCAAGAAGATTTCCGGCGCCAACCTGCACCGGAACTGGGTGATGATTCCGCACGTCACCAACCACGAAGATGCCGACATCACCGATCTGGAAGCCTTCCGCGTCCAGCTCAACGCCGAAAATGCCAAGGCCAAATCGCCGGTCAAGCTGACCATGCTGGCCTTCCTGGTCAAGGCGTCGGTGGCGGCACTCAGGAAGTTCCCCGAGTTCAACGCTTCGCTCGACGGCGAGACGCTGGTCTTCAAGAACTACTATCACATCGGTTTTTGCCGCCGACACACCCAACGGCCTGGTCGTTCCCGGTCATCAAGGATGCCGACCAGAAGGGTGTGTTCGACATCGCCCGCGAAATGGGCGAGCTGGCCGCGAAGGCGCGAAGGCAAGCTGGGCCCGGCCGACATGCAGGGCGGCACCTTCTCCATCTCCAGCCTGGGCGGCATCGGGGGCACGTATTTCACCCCCATCATCAATGCCCCCGAGGTGGCCATCCTGGGCGTGTGCCGCTCGGCCAGACGCCCGGTCTGGAACGATGCGAAGGGCAGTTCGAGCCGCGCCTGATCCTGCCGCTGTCGCTGTCGTGGGATCACCGCGTCATCGACGGGCCGCCGCCGCCCGCTTTGCGGCCTCATCTGGCCCAGGTGCTGGCCGACTTCCGGCGCGTGATGCTCTGAGCGAGGAATACCCACGGCAACATCCATTCTGAAGGTTCCCGACATCGGCGATTTTCACGATGTCGAAATCATCGAGGTGCTGGTCAAGCCCGGTGACACGGTCGCCGTCGAGCAGAGCCTCGATCACGGTCGAATCCGACAAGGCGTCGATGGAAATTCCCGCCACCGCTGCCGGGCACCATCGTCGAGATGAAGGTCAAGCTGGGCGACAAGGTGTCGCAGGGGTTCCCGACATTGCCGTCATCGAGGCGGCAGGCGAGGGCGCTGCGGCAGCCCCGGCTGCGGCGGGCGCGTCTCTGGTGCCGCTGCCAGCGCGCGGCGGCTGGTGCTGCTGGCGCGGGAAGTGCGGCGCCCTGCATCGGCGGGTTCCGGTGCCTCGGGCGCAGCCGCTGTGGCGGAGCGCCTCGCCGGCAGCGGCAGCAACCGCAGCTGGCGCGGCATCCGGCGTAACGGCTGCCGCGTCGGCGCCCGCCGCCCGTCCCCGGTCCGCAGCCGGCACCGGCCACCGACCGCAAGGCCGACATCGAGTGCGACATGCTGGTCATCGGCGGTGGTCCCGGCGGCTACTCCGCTGCCTTCCGGGCTGCCGACCTGGGCATGAAGGTGGTCATCGTCGAACGCTATGCCACGCTGGGCGGTGTCTGCCTGAACGTGGGCTGCATTCCCGTCAGCGCGCTGCTGCACACCGTGGCCGCCGCGGAAGAGGCGAAGGCCTTGCCGCCCACGGCATCCGCTTCGGCGCGCCCGAGGTCGATCTCGACGCGCTGCGCGCCTACAAGGACGAGGTCGTGGCCCGCATGACCGGCGGTCTGGGTGGCATGGCCAGGGGCGCAAGGTCACCATCGTGCGTGGCTATGCGAAGTTCCTCGATCCCGCACCACGTGGTGGTCGATCTCACCGAGGGTACCGGCCAGCAGACCACGGGCAACGAGCAGGTGGTCGATTCAGCCAGGCTATCATCGCTGCCGGCAGCGAGCCGGTGCAGCTGCCCTTCCTGCCGAAGGACGAGCGCATCATCGATTCCACCGGTGCGCTGGCGCTGAAGTTCATCCCCAAACGCATGCTGGTCATCGGTGGCGGCATCATCGGGCTGGAAATGGCCACGGTGTATGCGTCGCTGGGCGCCCAGGTGGACGTGGTGGAAATGCTCGACGGTGTCATGGCCGGTGCCGACCGTGATCTGGTCAAGGTCTGGCAGAAGCACAACGAAAAACGCCTCGGCAAGCTGATGGTCAAGACGAAGACCACGGCGGCCGAAGCCACGCCCGAGGGCATCCGGGTCAGCTTCGAGGGTGAACACGCACCGGCCGAACCGCAGGTCTACGATCTCGGTGCTGTCGGCGGTGGGTCGTACGCCCAACGGCAAGAAGCTGGCCGCCGAAAATGCCGTGTGGCGGTGGGCGAGCGCGGTTTCATCGAGGTCGACAGCCAGATGCGCACCAATGTGCCGCACATCTTTGCCATCGGCGACATCGTGGGGCAGCCGATGCTGGCGCACAAGGCGGTGCACGAGGCGCATGTGGCGGCCGAGGCGGCTGCCGGGCAGAAGCGGCATTTCGATGCGCGGGTGATTCCGGCGGTGGCCCTATACGGACCCCGAGGTGGCCTGCGTGGGCATTTCCGAGGACGAGGCGAAGGCGAAGGGCGTGACGCTCGGCAAGGCGGTCTTCCCGTGGATGGCGTCGGGCCGTGCGGTGGCCAATGGTCGCGACGAGGGCTTTACCAGCTGCTGTTCGATCCGGAGACGCACCGCATTCTGGGTGGTTCCATCGTGGGCACCAGTGCGGGTGACATGATCGGCGAGCTGGCGCTGGCCATCGAGATAGGGGCGGATGCGGCCGATATCGGGCATACCATCCATCCGCATCCGACGCTGGGTGAGTCGATTGGGTATGGCGGCCGAGGTGTTCGAGGGGTCTGCACGGACCTTCCTCCGCAGAGAAGCGCTGATCTGGAAGACGTCTCCGGTGGCGACGCGCGCGCGACCGGATGCCTCTGCGGCTCACTACGCTCACTGAAGCTTTTTGCTGCCCACGACCTGCGTCGTGGTCAACAAACCTCCAGCGCTAAACATCTTTCGACACCGGGACTGCGCCCCGACCGTCGAAAAGTCGTTCACGCGTACCGCGAAATCGCCGCAGTGGCATCCCGCTCCGCGGCGCTTGTCGCGCTTGCGGGGCTGGCAGCCCTGACGCTGGCTCCCGCTGAAAAGGGCCTCCGGTTCCATTGTGGTGGGATCAGGGGCCTTTCTGCTTCCGGGAGATGTTTCTGTGCGGAAGACGTCTCCTGTACTGGAGCATGTTTCCTGTTCTGGAAGATGCGTGATTTTTCTGGAGGACGTCTCCGGTGTGGCACGCGCGACTGGCAGTTCCCTGCGGCTCATACGCTCACTGAAGCTTTTGTTGCTCACGACCCGCGTCGTGGTCAACAAACCTCCAGGGTTAAAACACTTTCCGACACCGGGGCTGCGCCCCGACCGTCAGAAAGTCGTTCACGCCTACCGCGAAATCGCCGCAGTGGCATCTCGCCCGCGGCGCTTGTCGGTTTGCGGGGGGCTTTCTCAGCGTGCCAGCCACTCCGTGGCGGTATTTTCCTGCCAGCCGTTCCGGTGCAGCAGGGGCAGGTCGTCGGTGAATTGCGGCCAGCCGATGCACAGGTAGAGGCTGAAGCGCCAGCTTTCGGGTACCTCGAACAGGTGTTCCATGGCTTGCGGGTCCAGGATCGACAGCTGCCCACGCCCAGGCCGTATGCGCGGGCGGCCAGGTTCAGGTTCTGGATGGCCATGGCGGTGCTCTGTTCCAGTGTCTGGGGCATGGTGTGGCGGCCCAGGCCGTGGCCGGCTGCGGGGTTGGTGTCGGTGAATATGGCCAGCTGCAGGGGGGCGGCCTGCAGGCCTTCCAGTTTCAGGGCGCGATAGGCTGCCCGCCGTTCCGGGGCTGGGCGTCGATGGCGGCGGCGTTGGCACGGGCAAAGATGGCGTGCACCTGCTGGCGGGCGTCGGGGCTTTCCACCCGAAATACCCGCCATGGCCGGGCGTTGCCCACGGAGGGAGCCAGGGCCATGGCTTTCTGCAGGTGATCCTGCAGGGCATCGGGGACGGGATCGTCCCGAAAGTGCCGTACGTCACGGCGCCAGCGCATCAGCGCAAGCAGCCCGGTGCGTGTCCGGTTGGAAAACTCCATGACATGCTCTGCATGGTCCGCACGCGCGGATGCGTACGGCATGCTTCAAAAATGTATCGGTTCATGCGCAGATGGTATCAACCCCGCCATGAACAGGGGGTTATGTAGGGCTTCTTTGCAGGAAGCTCAAAGCCACGCATAATAATGGGTATCAATCCTAACGAACCCGCGCAGACTTCCTTCATGCGCGCCCTGCCGGACAAGCCTCATGCCTTTACGCACTTCCCGCTCAGCCCTGCCGTTTCGCTTGCACTTACCTGCGGGAGCATGCTGGCGGTCCAGCCGGTTCGTGCGGCCCCGCGCGCCGCCGGTGCGGCCAAGGCGCGACAGGCGCATGCACTTTCCTTTTGGCCCCACCACCGGGTGCGAGCGCCTGCCGGGGTACGATCCGCTGGGGCCAGTCACGATGACGATTTCGGTTTCCTGCAGGTGGGCACCAAGCCGCCGCCGGGCCAGGCCGAGAAGGGCGAGGAAGACGATCCCATCTTCCTCTCCGGCTTCTACCAGATGCAGACGCACGGCAACACGCTGTATGCGGCCTTCGGAGGAGCTTCGACCCGGGGCGTCACGCCGGGGGCGCTGGTGGTGCTCAATGCGCGTACGCTGGCTTTCCAGAAAATCATTCACTGCCCTTTGCCAGCCATGCCGCGGCGCTCGACCGCGAGGGCAGGCGGGCGTGTCACCCATACCCGTGTCAATGCCTTCAGCCTGGTCGATCTGGCCACGGGCAGAGCACTGCCGCAAGCCCGATACCGCCATCCGGGGCGACGCCTATCAGGGGCGGTACGTGCAGATGGACGAGCACGGCTTTTTCTACATCAACTACAACAGCTTCTCGGCCCGGGTGCCGAAGGGCTATGTCATGAAGTACACCCCGCGGGGTGATCATGCGGCCGGGTTTGCGGTACGGGCCACCGAGCGTGCAGACCTCGTCATTCCCGCTGCTGTACCGTCAGGGCGTGCTGCTCACGGGCACCCATGCCGTCCGTGCGGTGAAACAGCCAGACCGGCGCGGTGTCACGGCTCTCGCCGGTCTTGGCAGCACCAATTTCACAACTACGCTTCGGGGCCGGGCAACCAGCTGCTGGCCAGCAATTACAGTGCAGCGGCGCGCCCCAATCTGGCGCAGGTCGATCTGGCCACCGGGGCACGCAACGATCTCTTCACCGGCAGCGGCACCGTCGAGGTGGCCTATGGCGCGGCGGGCTGGACAGGTGTTCAGCACCAACTACGACAGCCACACGCTGACGGTGGCTGCGCTGCCCGAGAAGGGCACCCTCAGCCCCGGAGCGCTTCGTCAACATCCGCTTCTAGGATTCGCCGTCCAACCTGCATGTGCGGCAGACGGCACAGGGCACCGATATTCTACGTCACCACCAAGGGTCTGGGGGCCGGACAACGCCAGAAGGGGAGGGCTGCTGCATTACGCGCATCTCGATGCGGCCGTGAAGGGCATCGAGGGCATCCGCAAGCCCGGCGCCTGCTCCATCATCACCTTCAACATGGTCGACCGTGCGGTCTCGCCGCCCGTGGCCTGCGACCTGCTCGATCCCAAAGCCACCCTGAAGGCCGAGTACCGCCTGCTGCGTGATGTATCGCTGCCCGAGCTGGAAAAGAACCGGCGGGAGGGGCTGGTTCTGCAGAAACAGGCCCGCTCCGACCTGAAGGCGGCGCCGGGCCAGGGCCAAAAAGCATCCGGGCAAGGCCAGCAGCCGTGCCGTGGCGGAGGCCAGGTCACAGCTGGCCAATGCCAGCGCCTGGATCATCGAGCTGCGTCACCAGATCTCGAGGCGCGCACCAGCCTGAAGGTGCTCAGGCGCATGGCGGAGGAGTGACGGCTCCCCGGGGCCGTAGGGTAATCCACCGCGCCCCCGGCGGCGAGAGCGGAGTCTGGGGCAACGCCCCAGGTGCTTTTGCTGGCTGGCAGATTATCGGACCTTGCGGTACTGCTGGCGGCCACCGACCACGGCCAGTACGCGAACGACTTTTGCGGCGTCATCGACTTCGTACAGAATGTTCTGGCCCATCAGGCTGATGCGTCGCACGCTGTCTCCGTATTCGGGGGTTTCCTGGTACAGCCGGGGAAATTTGGTCAGCTTGTCCGTGCTGGACAGCAAGCGGTCCGTGACATGGCGGGCATCCTGGAGGGAGGCGTGTTCAGCCAGATAGTCGAACAACTGGCGCACATCCTCGATGGCCCCGGGGCGCCAGTCGATCTCAAACGGCATCGCGCAGTTCCTCGTAGCGTCGATTCAGCATCGATCGGACCTGTTCGGTTGTCATCCCGGGCGGGTGTCGGCGCGAGCTGTGGCGACCTTTTTCGCGAACCCACTCGTCATGGCGGGCCTGTTCCAGTTCCTCGTCGGCTGACGTTGCAGCAGCTGCACCTGTTCTGGTTTGTATTTCTGAGGCTGATGCTCGGCAGCAGTTCTGCCAGTTCGCGCAGGAAGTGGGCGTTTTCGTAGTGTGTAGAGGTATTCATCATTCAATCCCTGGTGTCCGGATCAGACAGGGCACAGGTCACTGAAGCTCGTTGACCTGGTCCCGGTTCACGGCCAGCACGTTCTTCTGTTCTCGAAATACGCAATGGCATCACCAATCGGCTTTGCCGTCGGAATGCGCACCACCACCACGTTCATCGTGTCCAGTTCGTAGGTCACGCTGGCGCCATAGCTGCCGGCAGTCTCCAGCAGCGCCTGCTTTGGCCTCGTCGTCGCTGCCGTCGTAGTGGATGATCAGGTTCTGGGTATAGCGCACATCCTGGTCCCTGATCTCCTGCCCCTGTGGCAGCTTTCCGGCGGCAGCCTCCTGTGCCGCCGCTTCCTTTTCGGCCTCTGCCGTGGCCTTTTCGTGGGCGTCCCAGTCCACGGGTTCACCGTCGTCGGGCTGCGCCGTTGCGGCGGCGTCAGCGGTGTTTCCCGCAGCAGGATCGGCAGCCTCCCGTCTGCCGGGCTTGCCGCCGCGTCCTGTGCCTGATCTGCTGCCCTTGCCTTTTCGGGATCCACGGCGCTTCCTCCGTCTGGCCCGGCGTGCTTTCGCTGCCGGCTGGCAGGGAGGTGTTCCCCGGTCTGGGGGCCTGGTGCCACAGGCAGCCAGCTGCAGCACCAGCAGGGCGGCCGCCACGGCCAGCAGGGGCGTCTTGTCGTGCCCTCATCGATGAACTCCTGTTTCGGCTGCTCGCAGCGCTGCTTCCAGCGGCGGCAGCCAGCTGTCGAGCGCCGTTTCGCCCGGCAGATGGGCATGCAGGCTGGGGGCATCATGCACGTCCAGCCGCGTGGCAAACGGTGCTCACATGTCCGGCGAGAGATTCTCGCCCGCATGGTCCAGGGCGGCGCGGATGTAGAGCAGCTGTGCCGTCGTAGGTCTGATGCCGGTGGTCGCGCACCAGGGTGTTGCTGAAGCCCACCGCCCGAAGATGCCGTGCAGCTGTTCGTCCGTCAGGTTGCCCAGCGGGTGCTGCTGCGCACGCAGATGGCCGATCACGCGCTCCCGTGTCAGCGGCCCCTCCCGGGTCAGCGCATCCGGATCCTGACCGGCAATGTGCAGGATGGCGCGCCAGACATCGTGGGCCTCGGCCGGTGCCCGGTCCCGCCAGGCATCGGCGGGATAGCATCCAGCAGGCACACCACGCCCAGGGTGGCGCGCGCGCCTGCAGCTGGCAGGCAATGTCCTGCGCCAGAATGCCGCCGGTGGACCAGCCCAGCAGATGGTAAGTGCCCGGCGGGCTGCAGCTGCTGGATCAGATCCGCATACTGGGCCGACAGGGCGCGCAGCGTGGGGTAGCTGCCGTGCTGCCCGGTCAGGGCCAGTGACTGCAGGCCGATGACGGGCCGGGTGCCCGACAGTCGTCGGGCCAGCAGCCCGTAGCACCAGGCCAGCCCGCCGGGCCGGATGGATGCAGAAGAGCGCAGGTGGCGCGCCGCCGTCCTGCGCCGTGCACGTGGCATCGGACGTGCGGGGTGTGCCGTGGGTCTGCTGGTGGGGTGTGGCGTGGGGCCGTTCGCGGGTGTGGCGGGCAGGTCTCCCCGCAGCCGGAAGAGGGGCTGAGCTCGCCTCGCCGGCCGCCACCTCCCTGCCGCCGCAGCCGCTCGATCCACGCCGCCAGCCGGCCCACGTCCGGTGTCTCGAACACGGCACCCAGCGTGATGTCGGTACCCGTGTCCCGTTGCAGCCGGGCCGCCAGCCGTGTGGCCAGCAGCGAATGGCCCCCAGGACGAAGAAGTCGTCTTCACGCCCGGGTGTCGGCAGACCCAGAATGCCGGCAAAGGCGGCTGCCACCTGCTGCCTCGGCGGGGGTGCGGGTGGCGTACCGCCCTGGGCTGCAAAAGGTCGGTGCGGCAGTGCCTTGCGGGTCGAGCTTGCCGCCGCTGCTGATGGGCAACGCGGCAGCAGCATCACCAGCGAAGGCACCATGGCTGGTGGCAGCAGCGAACGCACGTAGTCGAGCAGGGCCTCTGGCAGCGCGTGCCCGGAATCGTGCACGCTGCCCGGTGCAGGTCCGCTGCCGCTTCCGGTCGCCGCGGGGCGTGCCGCCAGGGAGGAGCATCCGTATTTTTCATGTACCGGGCGGACGCTGCTTCTGTGCCGTCCTTCGTTACCACATAGGCTCACCAGCCGCCGCTCGCCCCTGGCATCGCGGGCAACAGCACCGCCACGTGGCGTACCTGCGATGGGTCTCGAAGGCAGCTCGATCTCGCCCAGCTCGACGAGCTGGCCGCGCAGCTTCACCTGGTGATCGATGCGCCCGCGGTATTTCCACCGCCCCGTCGGCCCGCCAGCGGGCACAGGTCACCGGTGTCGTACAGCCGTACGGGTTCCGGATGGTCCGGGTCCAGCCCCGGATGGGTGATGAAGCGCGCTTCCGTCAGGTCCGGGCGGCCCACATAGCCATCGGCCAGCTGGCGCCCGCCCAGATACAGGGTGCCCGTCACGCCCGGTGCCACCGGACGCAGGCACTCGTCCAGGATGTACAGGCCCGTGTTCCAGACCGAAGCCAATGGGGACCGGGTCGCTGTGGTCGTCGCGGCTGGCGGCCCAGTAGTCACATCCACGGCGGCCTCGGTCGGTCCGGTACAGGTTGTGCAGCGCCGAATCGATGCGGGCATGGAAGCGGTCGCGCATCTGGGCCGGCAGGGCCTCGCCGCTGCAGAACACGGCCTGCATCCGTAGTCCTTCGCTGCCCGGCTCGTCGAGGAAGGCCGCCAGCATCGACGGCACGAAATGCACCACGTCCACCCGTTCTCGCCGGATCAGGGCGGCCAGCGCCTGTGGGATCCTCTGTGCACGTCGGGCTCGGCCACCACCAGCGTTCCCCGCACAGCATCGGCAGGGAACAGCTCCCCACACCGAGACATCGAAGGTGTAGGCGGTTTTCTGCAGGAAGCGCTCGTCCGGGCCAGAAACCGTAGTGTCTCGCGCATCCATAGCAGCCGGTTGACGATGGCCCGGTGGCTGACCATCACCCCTTGGGCTCGCCGGTGCTGCCCGAGGTGTAGATCACATAGGCCGGATCGGCGGGCTGTACGACTGGCAACGGTGTGGGTGTCGCCGTCTGCCGGCGGGCTGCCGAAGAGTGTGTCGAGTGCCACCGCAACGGGAGCAGGTGCCGATGGCGACGGGGCCTGATCTGCCGGGTGGCCGTGGATGCCACGCCAGTGTCCGTACCGGCGGCTCTCGCGGCGGCGGGGCCGAATCGCTCATGGTCTGCGACCATCGCCAGCTCCCCGGCCAGCAGTCCCGCGTATCCCCGAATCGACGATCACCGCCCGGGGTCTGGCGGCCGCCAGAATCCGCGCGATGCGCGCCGGCGGCTGTTCGATGTCCAGCGGCAGGTAGGCGGCGCGGGCCTGCTGGATGGCGTGCAGGCTCATCACCATGCGCGGGCTGCGGGCAGGGCCACCGCCACGATGTCGCGCGGCTGCACGCCGGCGGCCACCAGCAGGCGGGGCGGCGTGGTCGGTGCGGGTGTCGAAGTCGGCGTAGCAAACCCGTCTCGTCCTGCATGCGCAGCACGTCACGTGCGCCGTGCCGTGCGCAGGTCTGCGCGCCAGCGCCACCAGCGTGGTGTCGGGCACGGATGGGTCGGTGTCGTTGACCCGCTCACCCAGTGACGGCGTTCGTCGCCATACAGCGTCTGCACGGGACGCAGGGTCTGGGCCTGCAGTGCATGGCGCAGGAAGGCCAGCAGCCGGCCGGGCATGGCCGCGATGTCTGCTTCGCGGTAGAGCTTCGGATTGGCCTCCACCTGCAGCCGCATGCCGCTGGCATCGGGGGCTGCGCGCACGTTGAGGTTCAGGTCTTCCACCGGCCCGGTGCCGCACACTGTCTGGTGGGCATCGAGCCCGGCCCGGCGGTACGGGGCGTCGAAGGGCAGGATGTTCAGCAGCGGGCCGTGAATCCGTCCCCTGGCCCCCGGCCCGGGCGAGGTCGCGGCGCATCTGTTCGCTGCGATAGCGCCCGTGCCGCCGGGCCTTCAGCTGGCGGGCGGCGCCGGTGATCAGCTCGTCCAGTGGCTGGTCCTGGCCGATGTCCAGCACCAGCGGCACGATGTTCATCACGGTGGCCACGCTGCGGGCGCTGATGCTGCCCAGCCGGGCCCATGTACGGCACGCCGGGCACCACCGGCTGGCTGCCGGTGTGACGCTGCACCCAGGCCGCCATCAGCAGCGTGAGGATGTCGGGCCAGCTCACCAGCGTCTGCTCGCTCACGGGCACGCAGCGCCCGCAGTACGTCGTCGGCACGTCGACCTCGGCATGCAGGGCATGGGTGCCCGTGCTGGCGCTGCGCTCGGTCAGGCTGGCCACGGTGTCCAGCGGCGACAGGGTCTGCTCTGCCAGTACTGGGCATCCTGACGGCGCTGTTCGCCGCTGCGGTAGCGGGCGTCATCGGCCACCACCGCGGCAAAGGAGGTCAGCGGCGATCCCGGCACGCTGCCGGCCTGCGGGGCATCGTCGGCCATGGCCTGATAGTGCTGCATGGCCCGCTGTTCGATCAGCGCCATGCCATCAGCCGTCGGCCGCCAGATGGTGCACCCGCTGGAACCACAGCACGCGCCCGGGTTGTTCGATCAGCAGGTGTCGGGCCAGAGGCTGCCGGCGCGGGTCGATGGGGTCTGCAGGTCGGTGCGCATCAGCCGTTCTGCCCGGCCGGGGTCGGCCGCTTCATCCGGCAGCGTCACCCGCTCCAGAACCGGCTGGCGCGTGGCATCGAAATACTGCCGGGGGCCATCGTCGGTGTCCAGGAAGGCCAGCGTCAGCGCATCGGCCTCCTGCAGCGTGGCTCTGGATGGCCGCGGCCAGCCGTGCCACATCCACCGGGCCACGGATTTCCGTCACATGGCCGGTGTTGAAGATCGGGTTGTGTGGATCGAGCTGCTGCGCATACCACAGCCCCTCCTGCGCCTCGGTCAGCGGCTGGGCGGTGTCGGGGCTGTCCATGCGTGGCCAGTCGCCACGCGATTCTGCAGACAGGGTGGCAGAAGACGGCCGCAACGTGGCCATGGTGGTGTCATCCCGAAAATCATCGCCCACCACGCACCCAGCGTGGGCTTTTGCGGCCATTTCCGAAAAATCGAGGGTGGCGCCGGCGCCCGCCAGCGGCTGGCCAGCGTCATGGCGCGCATCGAATCGAGGCCGAGGTCGATCAGGCTGTCGTCGTCGCGGATGTCGGCCGGGATCTTCCAGCAGGATCTTCGCCAGGTCCTGGCGCATCTGTTCGAGGGTGAGGGACATGATGGTGGATGGGAGAGGAATGTATCGGCCCGGTATTCCGGGCCGGTGACTGGAGATGCGGTTGCGCCTGTCATCGTCATCCCGGCTCAGGGCAGGCTGTCTGGTCTGCACACGGTGCGTACTCGGCATGACCGTGGCCTGCGCGGGAACGAAAGACGGGGCCATGACACGCGCTAGCCCTGCTGTGGCGCCCTGTCCGGCGTCTTTCTGCTGGCCCTGTCCAGCGTCTTCTGGCTGGTCCTGCTGCTGGCTCTGTTCGGCGCCTTTCTGCGGGTCTCGCTGCTCCTGTCCGGCGTCTTTCTGTGGATCGTGCGGGTCCGCCGCGCTCTGCTGCCGTGCCTGGCTGTCCTGCGCCTGCTGCTGGTCCAGCTGGGCCCGCAGATGGCGCGCAGGGCCTTGCGGCTCAGCTTGAGTGCGGCGGTTTCCATGAAATGGTCGACGAACACGAACTGGTCCGGTACCTGAAATCGGCCAGCCCTCGGGCACGAATCCATTTCTTCAGTTCCACCGGACGGGGCCTGTCGCCACGGGGAATGATGAAGGCGCAGCTGCGTTCGCCCAGATACTCGTCGGGTACCGACACCACCGCGGCATCGTAGACCTGCGGTGGGCCATCAGGTGGTTCTCGATTTCCTCGGCCGAAATCTTTTCGCCGGCCCGGTTGATGTGGTCCCGGCCCGGCCCTGCACGATCAGGTGCCCGGTCGGCAGTCGCCGCACGATGTCGCTGGTGCGGTAGTAGCCGTCGGCGGTGAAGGAACGTCTCGTTGGCGGCCGGGTTGTTGTAGTAGGCGCGCAGCGTGAGGGGCCGCGGGTGGTCAGGTTGCCGGATTCGCCATCGGAGACGGGCGGTCATCGTCGTCCACGATGCGGATCTCGTCATCCGGGCTGATGGGCCGGCCCTGGGTTTCGATGATGGTGCTTCGTCGTCGTCGAGCCGCGTGTAGTTGACCAGCCCTCGGCCATGCCGAAGACCCGCTGCAGCGTCACCCCAGCACCGGCCGTACCCGCGTGCCACTTCCGGAATCAGCTTGGCGCCCCCACCTGAATCACCTTCAGGCTGGAGAGGTCGGCCTCCGTGTTGCCGCCGCCTCCAGCCACAGCAGCAGCAGCGGGGCACCAGCGACGTGTCGGTGACGCCTTCCCGTTCGATCAGGTCGAAGCAGACCGCCGGCGTGGGCGCCGGTGCCAGCACCACCCGGCCTGCGGCATACAGCGTGCCCAGAAAGCCCGGTGAACTCATCGGAAAATTGAGGGCCATCGGTAGCGCGCACAGGTAGACGCTGGTTTTGGTTCAGCCCGCAGATGTGGGCACTTTCGCGCAGCGTGTAGATATAGTCGTCGTGCGTGCGCGGGAATCAGCTTCGACAGCCCGGTACTGCCGCCGGAAATCTGGAAAAAGGCCGTGTCGCTGCCCTCCGTAGCTGGTGGCCGGCAGATCGGCTGCGGCACGGTGATGCCGGTGTCCGTGGCTCGCTGCAGCGCATCGAAGGTCGTGAAGGCGCCGGCATCGCCGCGGGTGACCAGCACATGCTCGACCTGTGCGGGCAGCGCTGCTGCAGTTCCGTGGCCAGCGTGCGGGTAATCGAAGCCGCCGAAATCACCGGCGCAGATGTAGGCGCGCGCGCCTCACCGGTGTTGGCAAAATGCTCGATCTCGGCAATGCGGTGCGCCGGCAGCGCATACAGCGGAATGATGCCCACCCGGAACATGCCGAAAATCAGCGTGACGAATTCCGGCACGTTGGGCAGTTGCACGATCACGCGGTCGCCACGCTGCAGACCCATGGCCTGCAGCCGTACGGCCACTTCCGAGGCACGGGCATCCAGTTGTGCGTAGGTGAGGCTTTCGCCTTCTCCCCACCACCGCCACCCGCACCGGATATTCCTCGGCACGCCTGCGCAGCCAGGCACCGAAGGTTTCGTTGCGCCAGTGGCCGGCCTCACGGTAGCGTTTGGCCAGGACTTCGGGCCAGGGCTGGTGCAGCTGGATGGGCGTGTTCATCGTGAGGCTCCTGCAGCGGAAGGGGGCTTGAATCAGGGTTTTTCTTCAGGTCGACCAGATAGGTACCCGACAGCGGCACCGTCAGAAAGCGCCGGTTGACCTCGTCCAGGGTCTTCCGGGCCGATTGTTCGTCGACACGGTCCGGATGGATCCAGCCGGCCAGCGCCTCGATGAACACCACGTGCAATGGCGAGTCATGAAGGCGTGCCATGATGCCATGGGCATTGCCATTGCGCACGGCGGACAGCGCCGTCAGCCGGTTGCCGTCGATCACCGCCTGCAGGCTGCTGCGGGCGTTGTCTTTCCGTGACACCGGTGCCGATGTGCAGGCCCTGGCTGGCGCGCTTGCCGGACCCGGTGCCCGTGGCAACGTAGACCTGCGGATTGCGGCTGTTGATGTATTCGAAGCTCAGCTTGCCGGTCTCGCGTCTCAGCACGTCGGCGCCGATGAGGCCACCTGCGTAGCTGATCATTTCGTTGAAGGCTGCCCTGGCCGGGCGAGTTGCAGCAGTCGGTACTGCCGGCGTGGGCATGCACCAGCACCGGCGGATGGCTGCTGGGCCGGCAGATCCTTCAGCCGGTCGGCCACGCCCTTCGCGTGGCTCTGGTAGAAATCGATGAACTCGGCGGTGCGCTGCGGCTGGCCGATGGCCTCGCCCAGTGCCTTCAGGCTGGGCACGGTGTTTTCCAGCGGCTTGACGAAGAAAGTCCACCACCAGCACCGGGATGCTGGCGGCGGCAAAAAGCGCTTCATCATCAGCGAATTTCGACGCTCTCGCGAGTCGGTGCCGCCCAGCGAAGCGGGCCGTCAGCACCACCAGGTCGGGACGCAGGGCCATGGCCTGCTCCACCGAGAAGTTGTCGGCCGTGTGACGCGCCACCAGCGGCACCTTCGCAATGGCCGGGAAGCGCTCCAGATAGTTCTGGTATTCGCGGGAGAACGAGGTGCGGAATTATCAGACCAGCCGGCCAGGATGCTGACCGGATCGGGGGTGAGCAGCGCCATCACCGGCAGGTGACGGGCCTGCGTGAGAATGACCCGTTTGGCCGGTGCCTTCAGCGTGACCTTGCGCCCGGAGCACATCGGTGACGGTGATGGGGTCTCGGGCGGCCTGCCGGGCCTGTGAAGGGTGGACGGCGAGTTCTGGGCCACGGCAGCGGGTGTCTGGAGCATGAACAGGCCGAGCGGTGGCGGACGCCAGCAGCGCGGCTGCGAGGCGTCGTGTGCCTGCGGCGCGTCCGGCGTGGAGAATGCATGGGATCGACATGAACGAATGGGGAATACGGTAGCTGTTGAAGAATGGAACTGGCTGAGGCCCCGGGCGGGTCCGTCATCCGCGGGCCTGCGGGTCGGGCTGTTGTCCTGATGGCCGGCTGTGCCCTGCTGTCCGGGCAGATGCCCGGGCGATGCAGGGGCGGCACGCCGGGGTGCGGGAGGCGTCGCAGATCGCGGGGTTGCCACGTCTCGCAGCCCTGCGCTGGTCGGGACAACGGCCCGTCACTGCACCGGCTGCACCAGTCCGTCCACGATGACCTGCGGCACGCCCTGCGAGCAGCGCTCGACGCGTGCCTTCACACCATAGCATTCTGCCAGTGCCTGGCCGGTGATGACCTCGGCCGGCGCCCCCTGGCCCAGCAGCGCACCCTTTGCGGATCAGGATGCAGCCATCACCGTGGCGCAGCGCGATGTTCAGGTCGTGCAGCACCACCAGCGTGATCAGCCCGTGCTCGCGGGTTTCCTGCGCCAGCAGGTCCATCACGTGGAACTGGTAGTTCAGGTCCAGGGCCGAGAGCGGCTCGTCCAGCAGCAGCAGCCGCGGGCGCCGGATCAGGGCCTGGGCGATGCCCACCAGCTGCTTCTGGCCACCCTGAGAGCTGGTCCAGATAATGCATGGCCAGGTGGTCGATGCCCAGACGCCGCAGCAGATCCATCACGGTGTCGACGCTCTGTCTCGCCGCCATCCGCGGACACGGCGGAGGCCCGCCGACACCAGCACCGACTCCAGCACGCGCAGATGCACCGAGGCCGGCAGCGACTGTGGCAGGTATACCACCTGTCTGGCCCGCTCCCGGAAGTCGATGGCCCCCAGGTTGGTGCCATTGAGCACGACGCGCTGTGGCGCGGGGCAGCAGGCTCGCTATGGCGGCCTTGAGCAGCGTGGACTTGCCGGTCCCGCTAGCCGAGCAGGGACACCAGCCGCCCCGGGGCGATGTGGGTGTGAGGGTCAGGTTGCCGATGATGTCCTGACGACGGTAGGCCACCCGCAGATCGTTGATTTCGAGCATGGTCTGACTCCGTCAGCCGGCACGGCGGCGCATCACCACCGACACGAAGAAGGGCACGCCCACCAGCGAGGTGACGATGCCCACCGGCACGATCACGCCCTCGACGATGTTCTTCGAGGCCATCGAGGCCAGCGACAGGATCATGGCGCCGATCAGCGCGCTGCCGGGCAGGTAGAAGCGGTGGTCCTCGCCGAACAGCCGCCGGGCGATGTGCGGTGCGATCAGCCCGATGAAGCTGATGGTGCCACCATCGACACGGCCAGCGCCGCCAGAAAACTGATGCGCAGCAGCGAGACCAGCCGCTGGCGCTTCACGTCGATGCCGAAGCTCAGTGCGCGTTCTCGCCCAGCCGCAGCGCGGTGAGCTTCCAGGCATCCTTCAGGCAGAAGGGCAGGATGACGGCCACGGCCAGCAGCATGCCGCCCACCTTGGCCCAGGTGGCCCGCGACAGGCTCCCCATGGTCCAGAACACGAGGTTCTGCAGGTCTTCCGCGCTGGCGATGTACTGCATCAGCGAAACCAGTGCATTGAAGGTGAACACCAGCGCAATGCCCACCAGCACCATGCCGGAGCCGCTCATGCCACCCCAGCGGGCCAGCACGTCGAGCAGCACGGCAGACAGGATGGCAAACAGGAAGGCGTTGCCGGCCACGGCCCAGCCCGGCGGCAGCCCGCAGGCTCAGGTCCAGCACCAGCGCGCGAGCGAGGCCCGCGAAGGCGGCGGCCGAGGAGATGCCCAGCGTGAACGGACTGGCCAGCGGATTGGCCAGGATGGTTCTGCATCTCTGCGCCGGCCAGCCCCAGCCCGCAGCCCCACGACCACCGCCATGATGGCATAGGGGAAGACGCACGTCCCAGACGATGACGGCGGTGGTGGGTCTGGCCTGCGCGGGCGAGAAGATGGTGCGCACCAGTTCCGACCACCCCAGCCCCGACGGCCCCAGGCATGAAGTCGGCCACCAGTGACAACGCAGGATGATCACCACGAAGGCGGCCAGCAGCACCCAGCGCAGTCGCAGCAGACGGAATATTGGCGGCTGGCATCGTGGCCAGCGGGCAGCGGGAAGGTGTCATCCGTGTCACCACACATTAAAATGAGATACATTCACCCAAAAGCGGGGCTAGTGTATCAGTTTGTACGGACGGCCCTCTCAAAAAGTTGCCCGCGAATCCGGTCATCGTCGGCCCCGGCATTCTGCGGCCCTGCCGCTCAGGGCATCAGGATGCCTCTGCAAAGACCCAGCGCACTCTGGCTTTCATGCCCGGGCGATCCTGTGCGTCGTCATTTGCCGCCAATCGGCCTGCCATTGCCGGCAGGGCGCCTCTCTGCTCATCCGATCCAGGGTCCAACGCCACTCGCAAACTTTCCGCAGGCGCTCTAGCGGCCCGGACGGGGCCGTCGCCTGCGACGGATTGCCCAGCTGCTGGAAAAATCTGCAGCCCCCGCTCGTCCTCTGGCCAGCTCGCGCTCCAGGGCCTGCACCGTCACCTGCTGGCTGGCCACGGCGGTGGTCAGGCGGCTGATGGCATCTGATGGCTGCCGGTCGACGGGTTCTTGCCCCGCTGGCTCTGGGCGTCTTCCAGTTCCTTCTGCTGGCTGGCCAGCGCCTGCGTTCCTTGTCCAGCTCGGGCAGCAGCAGCCGCTCTTCCTGCTCGAGGCGGGCGTGGGTCTGCTGAAAGTCGTGGCGGCGTCGAGAATCCGGCACGGCTGCGGTTCGGCCACCGAGATGGTCGGCCAGATTGAAGACCGTGATCATGCAGGGCCCCGCGGCGGTGATGCCTCGATGTCTTGACCCTGTGGGGCAATCCGGACCCGGTGCAGCAGCGTGGATTTGGGCCGGTTCTCCGTGGGTTTCCAGTGCTTGACCGATACGTAGATGTCGGTGCCTCTGGCGGTGTGCCGCGTGGTCATCGTGGCTGGGTCGCCGTCGAACTGATGTTGACGAACCGCCCGGGCGTGAAGGCCGTGGCGTTTGCCGGCAGGGCGGCCACGGTGACCGAACCGCTGGTATTGTTGACAGTGCGAGGCCATGCCGGATTCCGGCACGTAAGCGGCTCGACGGAGCCGGCTGCGTCAGCAGCTCGCTGCGTGCGCCGGTGGCCGGATCGATCAGCATCAGGTTGGGGCGTGCCGCGGCGTTGTAGTCGCTGGCCAGCAGCAGCCGCGCGGCCTCGGGCGTAGTTGGACACGGCCGACGAGCTGCGCTCGGCTGCCAGTGTGGTGATCCCGCCGACCGCGGATCAACCGATTTCACGCTCTTGCCGCCGGTCAGCAGCCGCCCGTCCAGGGCGGCCAGCGGGAATCGGTCGTAGCCCGTTCCGTGACCTGCACGTCGAAATCCGGGGCGTAGCCGCCGGGCGTGCACTCGGCGATCACGCCGGCCTCGTTCTCGTCGGCAAAACTATGATTGATGAAGAAGCCGCTCTGGTCGTCACGACCATAGGGGCGGCGGTAGGTCCCGCCCCTGGAAGGTCGGTGCCTCGGCACTTATCACCCGCCCTGCGCTCCAGGTCGATTAGGTTGAATGCATTGGCAGCCGTATGGGTGGCCACGGCGTGTTTGCCTGCGCCATCGATGGCCAGCGCATGCGCGGCAGAGGGCAGGGCGATCTGGCGTTTGAATGCCATGCTCTCGGCATCCAGCGCTACCAGGGCGCCGGGTGTCGGTGCCACGCGGAGTTTTTCACATCGCGCACCGAAGGTGGCGTAGAGGCGTCACGCCACCAGCCGGATCTGGTAGAAACCCCGATCGGACCGTGTGTATGCATCCGGCGTTCAGGCCAAAGTCTCTGCTGTACGCGCTATTCCGGGTCGAAATGCTCGATCGCAGCCCTGGGTTTCCCTGAATGCCTGGCCGGTCGTCTGGCCGGCAAGGGCAGAGGCCGCAGGGTACGCAGCGGAAAGGGTCGTGGCAAGAAGGGCGCAGAGATGGGCAGGCCGCATGGGTGCAGGTTTCCGGATATGGCTGTCGTGGAGAAAATACTATCATCCGTTTTTCCGCACACTGCGCTGGCGCGCGTCCCGGACGCTGTTCCCGCGCCGCACCACCCGGCGCGCTTTCTTTTTCCGGGAGGCTCCGGTCGGCCTGCGTGTGGTGCCGCTTCATGAATGACCTCCCCGGAAACAGCGTGGGTATCCGGTTTTTCCGTCCGGATGTCCGCAGTATCCCTTGCGGTGCTCTCTCTGGCCTGGTCCCATGAATTCTTCCGCCTCACGTCTGTCCGCGCCCGCCCTGCTGGCCGTGCTGTTCATGCTGCCCACGGCGCTGCAGCCGCCAGCCGCAGTGAGGTGGGCCAGTCCCACGTTTCAGCTGCTGTCCTCGGCAGCCGATACGCCATGGCCTGTCACGGCACCCCCGTCGCGTGTGGCACCGTGCCCCTGAAGGCTCATCCCGCCGGAGGGCTCCTCGCCCCGCGTGGCCTACAGCTTCTCGGACGAAACCTTCTCCTTCGAGTCCGGCGTCGACATCCTGCTGCAGACCGCCTCCACCCGGCAGCCCGCCGAGCAGGGCGCCCACATGGAATGGCGGTGGCGTACCGCCTGGCGCAAGCTGGGCGAGAAACACTATCGCCTGATCCAGACCAGCATCCAGTACCGCTGCGGCTCGGGGCGCTGGCTCAAGACTCCTGCCGTCCCACCGGTCCGGTCACCAAGCCGTCACCAGCGATTTCGGCGCCTGACATCACCCGTCCGGCCGCCGGTGCGCCGAGGATGCTGCATGCAGCGTCCGCCCCAGGTTCCCGGGCCAGGCGGCACAGCAGGGCTGCAGCCGCAAAGGCCGAAGCCGCAAGGCCACAGCTGCGGCGAGGCAGCCCGTCCGCGTCCGATGAGCGCACACCGCACACCGGACGCCAGGCCGAGCGGCGCCGGGCGCGAAAGGAGCGGTTGGGTCTGGAGGGCTCGACCTCTACAACACGAACCCCAGATCCAGTACCGCATGCCGCCCACTCGCCCGATGCAGCGCCATGCCCACGGGTTGGGCATCGCCGCTGGCACTGGGTTCCGATGGCGGCTCCCTGGCCACCGCGCTGCGAAAACCCATCGACTTGCGGGCAGCAGGTGCTGGATGAAGTCTATGCCGCCGATGCCTACGGCAAAGCTTCGCCCGAGCAGATCCGCCACGAGAGTTTTCGTCTATGGCGACGAGTGGACGACGGGGTGATCCGCGCTGCGTCCATCTCGGTGACGCTGGTCGACCTGCGGACGACATCATCGAGCAGAACGTGCGCGATCGGCTTCGTGCGCCGCGGCACCAGCTGGGTGGCGGTGTCGGCCGGCCGCCAGGTGCGCTGCCGCTTCGGCTATGCCCGCAGCGAATGGCGGGGCGAGACCTGCTCCCCGACCGGCTAGCCGGCGGCAGCGGCAGGTGATCCGCTTCAGAATCCCGCCCATCTCCCTGTTCAGGTAGCTGCGGCATACCGGACGCCAGCAGGGTTTCCCGTACCGCGCAGCAGGATGTTCACCAGCGGCGGCGATATCTCCATCAGGCCGGCAATCTCCCGCTGGGTCTTGCCCTCGGGCCACAGCGCACGAAGGCGCGCTGCGGCGTGCCGAGCGTCCAGCAGGGTCCGGTTCACCGCGGCAAGCACTTCCCGCACGTAGGCCTGGTCCTCCGGGCCGCTCTCCGCCGACGGCTGATCTCGGCGTACGACTCCACGTCCAGGTCCGACGTGCTGGCACGCTGCTTCATCATCCGGCGCTGGATGTCCAGTGCCGTATTGCGTACCGTCTGGGCACAGTAGGCCCTGGCGTTGTGAACATCCCCCCGGTTGCTCCTTTCGTACACCTTCAGATAGGAATCCTGGACGGCCTCTCGGCGCTGCGCGCCATCTTTCAGGATGTCGTAGAGCGCAGATAGAGAAGCGCTCTGTCCTGAATGAAAACCATCGTCAACTCTGTATCGACTGCAAGCTTGTCTGCGTCGTCGTTTGGCATGTTTTACCCATCTAACGGATAAATAGAATAACTAGCACTCACATGTATTGGACCAGTGCCAAACACGGGGAAGTGGTTTTCGTTACCATTCGAAACGAAACCTCGCCATACTGCGAAGATCAGGCCCCTGCCCGCTTTTGCAGGCAGGGCAGGCGAAGGCATGGGTCGTCCACTCCAAACAGCACCCGGCATGTCGCGCTACTCAAGGCGGTGGTTGGTTGCGGTGTCATACTCTGGTGGCTGGCAGTTTTGTTGTTACCCTTCAAAACAAAATTGACCAACACCACTTTTCGGCTGATGGTTCCTCATTGACGTTTCATGGCTGACTGGGGTAAGCGCCCGCAACGCAGCCAGGCACACGCTGTCTTCATTCCACCGCGCATGCAACAGAAAATGCTCACTGTGTCACATAATGAAATATTTCAACAAGTGTTGAACAAAGATCAGGCTGATTCGTCCTGCAGTATCAATGGCAAAATATCGGGTGTTCAATGTCAAAAAGTTGCTTTGATCGCGAAGATGAGACCTTCGATCGTGCTGGTCAACCACGAGCAGTATTCCATCTGGCCGGAATGGAAGACCGTGCCCGGCGGGTGGAAGGCGGTCGAAGGTATCCGGGGAACAAGTAGCACGTGTCGACTCATGTCCGGACACACTGGCGGGACATGCGGCCTTTCTCTCAGGAAGTGGATGGAGGATCAGGCAGGGGCCAGCACACCCGGCGGCGTATGACCAGGCTTCTGACCATCCTGTGTCGGGGGCCAGCGCAACCATCAGATCTCAGCGGCGGCGCCATCTGCCGTCGCCTCGTGCAGCTCGTCCTGCTGGAGCCGCCGGGTCGCGGTGCCCGGCTGGGGCAGTCCTTCATCGAGCGGTTCGACGGCTGGTCTCCTGGCTGTGCCAGACGTGGCAGGCCGAGCTGCAGGACCGGTACGTGCTCTTCGGTCACAGCATGGGTGCGCTGCTGGCCTGGGGCATGGCGGTGCACCAGCGGCGCACCGGTGGCCGCATGCCGGAGGCGCTCCTGCTGTCGGCCTGCGCGGCGCCGTCGCAGCGTGACCCGGACCGCTTCAGGGCTGGACAGCTGACGAGTCGCTGATGGCCGACCTGAGAGCGCAGGGGCACCAGCGAGGCGGTCTTTGCCCATCCGGACATGCTGCGCATGACGCTCGATACCCTGCGGGCCGATTACCGCGTGTGCGACAGCTTCGTCCATGACCCGGACGAAGCGCCGCTTGCCTTGCCCGTTCATGTCCTGGCCGGTCGCCGGACGATATCTCCGGGCGGCTGGAGGCATGGCGGTGCGAAACGGTGGCTCCGTTTTTCCATCACCTGTGTTCGAAGGCAATCACTTTTTCATATGGCGGGAAGAGGCAAGGGGTACTGGCACATCTGCGCAGCCTGCTCTCGTCCATCCAGCCTGACTGAAGCCATTGAGGATTCTGCGGCCCTGCCCGCCTGTCCTGCGCGCCCCAGGCAAGAGGGCGCGCGGACGAGATCGAATCCATGCGTCCAGGCACCGGCCCGGGTCGCGATGACGGTAGGGGGCCAGTAGAGCTGCCCGGTATCAGGCAGGGTTTCATGGCGTCCGTTGTCAGGCGACGACCACATGGCGGTACGTTGAGGATATCGTAAAAATGACAGCTCGACAGCTTCAGGCCCCGGAGGATGGATTCGTGCCGCCCCGGGACTTCGTGCAGTGCCTGGCACGACTGGCGAGGACCACGCAACGCTGTGGCGCTGACGGTGGTGTCGCAGCCGCCGGCGCGGGAGGCCCGCGAGGAGGTTTTCGGCTATGCCACGCTCTGGACGCAGGCAGTGCGCTGGCGGCCACACTGCAGCGCGAGGGCCGTGCCGGGCGGAGCGGGCCCTGCTGCTGCTCGACAATGACCAGCACTATGTGGTGGGTCTCTTTTGCCCGTTTTGCCGCCGGCATCATTGCCGTGCCGGTGTTCCCGCGAATCCGCCCGCCCGCAGCACGTGGCCCGTCTGGCCGGCATTGCGGCCGATGCACAGGCACGGCTCGTGCTCACCACGGCTGCACCGGCGCCGCTCGTCACCACCGTTCTGCCTGCGCTGGGCGTTGCCCGGTCGTCGAGGTCGACCGTGCCGATCCGGCCCTGGCCGGCCAGTGGTGCCATACCAGCCGGTGCCGACGGACACGGCCTTCCTGCAGTACACCTCCGCCCACCTCGACCCGGAAGGGGGTAATGGTCACGCATCGCCTGCCTGATGGCCAACGAAGCGGCCATTCGTGCGCTGATGGCCATCACCGCGGCCGACCGCTTTGCCGTGTGGTCGCCGCCTTCACGACATGGTTGATCGGCGGGCTGTTTCAGCCCTTCTAGCAGTGGTATTCCGTGTGCTGTGCAGCCCCGACCATTTCACGGCCAGCCCGGTGCGCTGGCTGCGGCTGATCAGCCAGCATCGGGTCACGGTCAGTGGTGGTCCCGACTTGCCTATCGCCCCTGCATCGACCGCGTCCGCGAGTCCCAGTGACGGGCTGGACCTGTCGTGCTGGCGCGTTGCCTACACCGGTGCCGAGCCCATCCGGCCCGACACGATGCAGACCTTCGTGGCCAGGTTCGGGCGCTGCGGGTTTGCGACACAGGCGGTCTACCCCTGCTACGGACTGGCCGAGGGCACGCTGATGGTGACCGGGGTGCGCGGCCAGCCAGGGCACTGCACACCGTGGCCTTCTCGGAAACGGCGCTGGCCCGGGGGCAGGTTCTGCCCGAAGGGGGCGGCGTGATCCTGGTGGCCTGTGGCCAGGCCGCCGCCGGCCATGCCGTCCGGATCGTCGATCCCGGGACAGGGCAGACTGCCACCCCAACCGGGTGGGCGATCTGGGCCAGCGGGCCGAGCACGGCGGCCGGCTACTGGCAGAACGCGCCCGCCACGGCCGATGCCTTCGTCACGGACGATGACGGCGTGCGCTGGCTGCGCACCGGCGATCTGGGCTTCGTCCACGAGGGGCAGCTTTTCGTGGCCGGCCGCCTGAAGGACATGATCATCGTGCGGGGCCACAACCTGTACCCGCAGGACATCGAGCAGGCCATCGAGACCCAGCTCGACGAGGTCCGCAAGGCGCGTCGCCGCCTTTGCTGGTGGCATTCGATGGGCAGGAAGGCGTGCAGGTGTCGCGGCCGAGATCCGCGCAGCATCCAGCGCCGCGTCCCGCCCGATGCGCTGGCCGGGCAGATCGCCGCCGTAGTCAGCGCCCAGACGGGAGGCACTGCAGGTCATTGCGCTGCTGCTCGAACCCGGCGGCATGCCCAAAACCTCCAGTGGCAAGTTGCAGCGCCAGCGCTGCCGCCAGCAATGGCAGACGCAGACGCTAGATGTCTGGGCCCTGTTCGAGCAGGGCGTCCTGAAAGCGCAGTCGGGTGCCGTGGCACGCCGGACGCCCTGATGCAGCCGGGGGCCGACCTCGGCGCAGCCGGATGCCCTCGATACAGCTGGACGCCCTGACGCAAACGGGCGCCCTGACGCAGCCCGATACCCTGATGCGGCCGGGCGCCGTCACCGGTGAATCATATGCGCCGGGCGACGGTGAGCCCGGCCTGAAGGCTGGCAGCCGAACTGGCCGAAGACTGGCACGAGGCGCTCGGTACGCCGCAAACAACGGAGCTGGCGCGGCACAGCCATTTTTCTTCATGCTGGGTGGCAATTCCCTGTCGGCGGTGACGCTGGCCTCCCGCATTGCCCGCCGGTATCGGGTGCCATTCCGGCCATCCCACGTGTTCGAACATCCCCGGCTGGACGATATGGCGGCTCTGCGTGACCGCGCTTAGCAGCAGGTGCAGGCAGGTGCCCTGCCGGCCACGGACGGCCCTGCTGCCCTGACACCGGAAGACCGCGCACTTGCGCAGCCGCTGTCGCCGGCGCAGATGCGGCAGTGGTTCCTCTGGCAGCTGGATCCGGCCGGCACGTCCCATGTGATCCAGGGGGCCCTCGAGGTCAGCGGTGCGCTGGACGCCCAGGCGCTGCATCGTGCCGTGGACCAGCTGGTGCTGCGCCATGCCTCGCTGCGCACGCAGTTCCTGCGACGGCCGGGGGCTGGTCCGGCAGCGCGTGCTGCCCACGGTGCCGGCCGTCTGGCTGCCGGATGAACAGCCCGTCCCGCTGTCCGAACGGACGGCGCGGATGCAGGCGCTGGCCGCACAGCCCTTCGACTGCTGCCGGGCCGCTGGCCCGGTTCGTGCTGCTGCGTCACGATGCCCATCGGCATACGCTGGTGCTGCTCGTGCATCTATCGTGGCTGATGCCGCCTCGATGCAGATCCTGCTGGATGATCTCGGGGCCCTGTACGCCGTGCAGGCCGGCCTGTCCGTGTCTGCGCTCCCGAAGAGATACCGCAGTCACATCGATTACGCCGTCTGGCAGCAGGCCCATCCGGAACGGGCGTTTTTCCGCGGCTGATGTGGCGTGGTGGCAGCACGAACTGGACACGGAGCATCCGCCGCTCACGCCGTCTCCGGGCGGTCAGCCTGCCGACGCGGCGGCCCGTCCTGCCGGGCTGGTCGAAGACACGGTGCCTGCCGACCTGTTTGCCCGCGTACGGGAACGTGCCGTGCAGCTGGGCACCACGCCCTTCGTGCTGCTGTCACCGCCTGCAGCTGCTGCTGTTCCGCCACAGCGGCCAGCACTGCATCCGGGTCGGTGTCCCGTGGCCAACCGGGAGATGCCCGCCTTGGCCGGCATGGTCGGCTGCTTCGTCAATACCCTCGTGCTGCAGCTGCGCATCGACGAGCGCGTGCGTCTCGACGAACTGCTGGCGCACGCCGGTGCCCACCACCGGGAGGCCCAGCTGCGTGCCCGGGTGCCGTTCGATCATCTGGTCGAGGTGCTGCATCCGGACCGGATGCCGGGCGTCAATCCGCTCTTCCAGGTGGCATTCAGCACCTGCAGGAAGATTTCGGCGGTTCTCTCGAGCACACCGGCCTGGCCGTGCAGCCCGCTGCTTCCGTCCTTCGCGAGGCCCAGTTCGAGCTGACGCTGGAGGTTCGCCAGCCCGACGCGGACAGCGCCGGCCTGCGCTTCATTTTCGATACGCGGGTGCTGCCGGCCACGCTGGTCGAACAGATGGCCGCCCACTACCGGGATCTGCTGGCCCTGCTGACCGGAGACACCCGGCGCACGGTGGGCGACCTGGACTTCATCGCGCGCACCAGCGCCAGCAGCTGGCAGGCTGGGAGACGGCGCCCGGCCCAGCGATGACCCTGACACCGTCGTGGCCGCCTTTGCGCGCCACGCAGCCGCACGCTCCCGGCGCCACGCGGCGCTGTCTGTCGACCAGACGCTGTCGCGCGGCGAACTGGCGCAGCGGGCCCGAGCCGTGCCCGCGCCCTGCAGGCACAGGGTGTGTCCGAGGACCGGGTGGGCATCCATCAGGAACGCTTCGCCGGACCCGGGTGGTCTCGATGCTGGGGGTGCTGATGGCAGGCGCCGCCTTCGTGCCGCTGGATCCGGAACTGCCGTCCCGGCGGCTGGCCTTCATGATGGGACAGTGGCCTCGGGTGGTGCTCACGCACGAACACCTGCAGGCGGCCATGCCGGCCGTGGCCGGGGTGAAGCTGCTGCTGAACGCTTCCCGCCGGCATCTCCTGCGCAGCCAGCCGATACCCCTGCCGGCATCTCCGGCACAGGCAGGTGCAGGCCCCGCCAGCATCGCTGGCGCAGGCAGGTGCGGCCCGGCCAGCATCTCCGACGCAGGCGGGGGCTGCCCTGCCGGCGGACGCCGCCCTCAGACAGCGCTGCGTCCTGGCAGGCTCCCGCCCTGCACGGCAACCAGCTGGCCTATGTGATTCTACACTCCGGTTCCACCGGGCAGCCCAAGGGCGTGGGGTGAATCACCGGGGCCGAGCCACCCTGCATGGCATGGATGCAGCGCGTCTCACGGGCTGGGTGACGATGACACCGTGCTGCCAAGGGCACCGATCGGTTTTCGATGTCTCGTGCTGGGAAATCTTCCTGGCCCCTGAGCGCGGGGATCCGGCTGGCCATCGCGCAGCCGGGCGATCACCGCGATCCGCAGCGCATCTTCGACCTGATCGAACGGCACCGGATCACGACGCTCAACTTCGTGCCGCAGATGCTGCAGCTGTTCCTGTCGCGGCCCGGTGCGGCGGGACGGGCCTGCGGCATGTGATGTGCGGCGGAGAGGCCATCAGCGCCCGGTGCAGTCCGAGGCGGTGCAGAAGCTGGGTGCCGCGTGCTGCAGAACCTCTATGGGCCCACGGAGACGACGATCCACGTCACCCGCTGGACCTGCCAGGATGATGGGCGCACCCCGTGCCCATCGGCTGAGCCCATCGACGCCACGCAGGCCCATGTGTGCTCGATGCGGCGCTCAACCGTGCCGGCGGGCGTGGCCGGCGAGCTGTACATCGGGGCGATCTGCTGGCACGTGGCTACATCAACCAGCCCGCACTGACAGCCGAACGCTTCGTGGCCAACCCCGTTCGTGCAGGTGGGCAGCCCGCTCACCGTACCGGCGATCTGGTGCGCTGGAACGAGGCGGGCCAGCTGGAATATCTGGGCCGCATCGACGAGCAGATCAAGATTCGCGGGTTCCGGGTGAGCTGGGCGAAGTGGAAGCGCAGCTGCTGCGTCAGCCCGGGGGTCCGGGAAGCGGTGGTCGTGGCACGCGAGACGCCGCAGGGCACCCAGCTCGTCGGCTACGTGTCCGGTGATGCTGCAGGATGCTGGCGCCACCTTCGCCTCGCTGGCACTCGGCGTGCCGCTCGATTACATGGTGCCGTCGGTGATCGTGGTGCTGGCGGCCCCTGCCGCTCAACGCCAACGGCAAGATCGACCGCCGGGCACCGCCGGCGCCGGTGTTCGACACGGGGATTACATACAAGCGCCCCAGGGTGAACTGGAGCAGAAGCTTACGCAGATCTGGGCCGGTGTGCTGGTACATTTCGCGCCCCGACCGGCAGAAGAACTTCTTCGAACTGGGCGGGCACTCGCTGCTGCTGGCCAATCCCTGCACCAGCGCATCCAGGACGAGCTGAACGTGCGGGTGGGTCTGGTCGATCTCTTCCAGTTTCCCACCATCCAGGCCCAGGCCGCCCATCTGTCGGCACTGCGGGCGGCGCCGGCGTACCGGCGCTGCACAGGCTTCCGATGACCGGGGCGAACGTCGCCGTCAGGCGATGCTGCGCCGCAAACGGGTTTGAACAGTCGCATGAGCCAGACAGGCGAAATGTCGCAGGAAAAACCCTGCCCGGACTGAATGGACTGGAAATCGCCGTCATCGGCATGGCGGGGCGGTTTCCGGGTGCCGACGACGTGCAGGCGTTCTGGCAGAACATTCTCGAGGGCCGCGAAGCCGTCGTGGAATACAGCGATGCCCAGCTGCGCAGTCTGGGCGTGCCGCCGTCCGTACTGCACGATCCCGGATTTACGTGCGTGCCGGTGTCCCGTTCGAGGGCGTGAACCGTTTCGACGCGGCCCTGTTCGGTTTCACGCCCCGTGATGCCGAGCTGCTCGACCCGCAGCAGCGTCTCTTTCTGGAAACCGCCTGGCACGCGCTGGAGCATGCCGGCTATCTGGGCGGAGGGGGACGCAGGACGGCAACGCCATCGGTGTTTTCGGGGGATGCGGCACGCCGGCCTACCTGATCCGCCATCTGCTGGCGCAGAACCCGCTGACCGCGCGCAGCACCATTCTCGATGTCCTGACCATGGTCGGGGGCAACGGGGCCGATTCGGTGGCCACGCGCATCGCCTACAAGCTCAACCTGAAGGGGCCGGCCGTCACCGTGCAGACGGCCTGCTCGACCTCGCTGGTGGCGGTGCACATGGCCTGCCAGTCGCTGCTCGCCCAGGAATGCGACATGGCGCTGGCGGGCGGGGTGTCGCTCAATCTGCTCCAGCGCGGTGGCTATCTCTATCGCAACGGGGCCATCCTGTCGCGTGACGGGCATTGTCGCGCCTTCGATGCCCAGGCATCGGGCACGGTGCTGGGCAGTGGGGCAGGCATGGTCGTGCTCAAGCGCCTCGAAGATGCCCTCCGCGACCGGGACTGCATCCATGCCGTCATCCGGGGCACGGCGGTCAACAGCGATGGCGCCGACAAGGTCGGCTTCACGGCGCCCAGCGTTCAGGGGACAGGCAGCCGTCATCCGGGCTGCCTGGCCGTGGCCGGCGTCGAACCGCACGAAATCGGCTATGTCGAGACCCACGGCACCGGCACCGTGCTGGGCGACCCGATCGAGATCGCCGCGCTGACCCAGGCCTTTGGGGACGACTGCCCCGTCAGCAGTGCGCCATCGGCTCGGTCAAGAGCAACATCGGCCATCTGGATGCCGCTGCGGGGGTCACGGGCCTGATCAAGACGATCATGGCGCTCAGGCACCGCACGCTGCCACCGGCCATCAATTTCTCGGTGCCCAACCCGCAGATCGATTTCGCCGCCAGCCCCTTCCATGTCAACACCCGCGCCACCCCTGGCCGGCCCACCTGCAGCCGGCGTGCGCGGGGTCAGCGCTTCGGCATCGGTGGCACCAACGCCCATGTCATCGTGCAGGCGTGGGAGCAGGCCGATGCCGGGCCCGGCCCTGTCATTCACGCGCGAGAATGTCGCCGTACCCGCTGCATCGGCATCCGTTTCCGGCCACCCGGTACCGGATGCCGCAGGCACTGGCAATACCACGCAGGCCCGTCCAGCGCAGGGGAGCGCACCCTTGCATGTGCTGCCGCTCGGCGCGCAGTCCGATGCCTCCCTGCGTGCCGGTGCCGAGGCGCTGCAGGCGTATTTCGAGGCCCATCCGGATGCGCCCATGACGGACGTGGCGGGCACCCTGGCCGTGGGGCGGCGGATGCTGCCCAGACGCCTGCTGGTGCTGGCCCGCGACGCCCGGGATGCCGCCGATGTCCTGATCCGCCAGCCGCTGGACCGCTACTGAAGGGGCGGCCCTGACCGATGCGCCTGCCCTCACGTTCATGTTCCGGGCAGGGGGCCCAGCACCCCAACATGGGACGCAGCTTCTACGACAGTCACCCCCGGTATCGCGCGGTGGTCGATGACTGCTGCACGCGCCTGCGCCCGCTGCTGGACATCGACCTGCGCACCCTGCTGTATCCGGACCTGCATGGCCGGGACGAGACCGAGGCCGCTGCGCTGCTGACGCAGACCCGCTACACCCAGCCGGCCCTGTTCGTGGCGGGCTACGCCATGCATGCAGCAGCTGCATGACTGGGGATCACACCGCAGGCCGCGATCGGTCACAGCATCGGTGAATACGTGGCGGTCTGCGTCGCTGGTGTGTTCTCGCTGGCAGATGCCCTGCACGTCGTGGCCATGCGCGGGCGGCTGATGCACGGCATGCCGCCGGTCGCCATGCTGGCCGTCCGGGCTGGACGAGGCGGCGCTGCAGCAGCACCCGCTGGCCGACTGCGATCTGGCTGCCGTCAATGCCGCCGGCATGAGCGTGCTGGCGGGCACGGACGAGGCCATCACACGGGCCGAGGCGCAATTCCGGGGACAGGGCATTGCGGTGAGCCGGCTGCGGGTCTCGCAGGCATTCCATTCGCGCATGCAGGGAACCCATGCTGGCCGCATTCGAATCGGTGCTGGCCGGTATCTCCTGAAACCGCCGGCCATCCCCTTCCTGTCCAACCTGACCGGCACCTGGATCCGGCCGGACGAGGCACAAAGCCCGTCCTACTGGGTGCGCCAGCTGCGGAACACGGTGCGCTTTGCCGACGGTATCACCGAACTGCTGCAGCAGGAGGGGCGCGTGCTGCTCGACATCGGGCCGGGTCACACCCTGCAGCGCCTGGTGCGTCGTCATGCGGCGCTGGGCGATACGCCGGTGCTGGCCATCCAGCCGCCGCCGGATGGTGCCGGTCCGGGGACTGCAGAGGCCGGCGGGGTCATTCAGCCCGACCGTGAGGCCCAACTGCAGGCCTGCCTGGCCCAGCTCTGGGTGGCGGGGTGGATGTGCAGGCTTCTCCGCTGTTCCGGCACGCGCCCATCCGGCGCCTGCCGCTGCCCCTGTACGTCTTCGACCGCCAGTCCTACTGGGTCGACGTTCCCGCCGATACGGACACGGAACGCCACGCCCTGACGGCCGAACCCGTGCGCCTGGCGGGGCGCAATGCCTGGCTCTACGTGCCGGTCTGGAACCGCCAGCCTGCCATCCCCATGCTGCTGCCCGAGCGTGCCCGGGTGCTGCTGCTCGGCGAGCCGGTGCCGCTGCTGCTGGCGCTGCAGATGTGGCTGGAACAGCAGGGCTTTCAGGCGGTGCTGGCCAGTACCGGCCCCGAATACCAGCGGGTGAGCAGCACGCACTACCGGCTGCGTCCCCGGCATGACGACGACTTTGCCCGGCTGCTGCAGGGACCTGGCCCAGGATCAGGGCCGGCCCACCCATGTCTGCCATGCCCAGAGCCTCGGCATGACGGGCAGCGGGAGGCAGCCGTCGGGAATACTGGCAGCAGGGAGCATGGGCGGTGAGGTGTCTGGCAGTACGGTGAGTGGACAGTTCGGTGGTATCCGGGGGCAGACATGATGAAGAGACCGCCGTGCAGGATGCCCTGCTCGGCCTGCTGTCGCTGGCGCGCCACTGCGGCGAGGATCTCAACGCGGGCTGCCGTCTGCTGGTGCTGACCCGCGCTTCCGACGATGTGACCGGTGCCGAAGCCCCTGCAGCCCCTGCAGGCGCTGCTGCATGGTCCGTGCGTGGTCATTCCGAAGAATATCCGCACCTCGACTGCGTGCGCCTCGACCTCGATGTCGATGGCCAGTGCACGGCGCGCCGCGTGGTCGAATGCATTGCACAGACCCTCTTTGCACCCGAGCCCGATGCCGTGCAGGCATGGCGCGGTTCGCACCGCTGGACCCAGACCCACCCGCACTGCCCGACAACCCGCCGGGCCGCCCGCTGGGAGCTGCGCCGCCAGGGCTGCTACCTGATCACCGGCGGGCTGGGGGGTATCGGTTTCACCCTGGCCCGCCATCTGGCACAGCACTGGCAGGCCAGCCTGGTGCTGCTCGGCCGTTCCGGCGAATCCGCCCATGCCCAGCGCATCGGCGAGCTGAAGGCCCTGGGTGGCCGTGTGATGGTCTGCCAGGTGGATGTGGCCGACGCCGCAGCGGTCTCCGCCGCCGTGGCGCGGGCGCAGGCGGAATTCGGCATGATCGACGGCGTCATTCACGCTGCGGGGGTGTCGCACCAGCAGCTGGTGGCCCCAGATCGGCCCCGAAGACCTCGCGCCGGCCCTGGCGGCCAAGGTGCAGGGCACGCAGAACCCTGCTCGATGCCATCCGTGCGCCGGGCATGCCCCCGGTGTTCGTGATGCTCTTCTCGTCGCTGGCCAGCACGCTGGGCGGGGTGGGCAATGCCCTGTACGCCGGTGCCAACGCCTGTCTCGATGCCGCGGCGGCGGCCTGGCGCGACGAGGGGGGCACACGGGTCGTGGCCGTGAACTGGGACGGATGGCGCGACATCGGCATGGCAGCCGACATGCACCTGCCCGACCACGTGGGCATCTCGCCCGACCAGGGCATGGCGCTCTTCGAGACCCTGCTGGCGTCCGGCGAGACAGCCAGGTGCTGGTCAGCACCATTCCGCTGGCGCAGCGCTGGGCGGCAACCCAGGACGCCTGGCCGCAGCCACGGGCAGCGGCCGAGGCCGATCTTCCGGCCCGCCAGCGGCAGCCGCGCCCGGCCCTGCGCACGGCCTACGTGGCGCCGGCCGACGATCTGGAAGGAGCCTTGCCGAAATCTGGGCCGACATGCTCGGCATCGAGGGCATCGGCACCACGATTCACTGTTCGAGCTGGGCGGCGACCCCTGCTGGCGGTCCAGCTGCTGGCGGTGGTCAAGCACGCCTACGACGTCGATATTGCCCCCGGCGGGCTTCTTCCAGGAGCCCACCATTGCCGCGCTGGCTGTTCAGCTGGAGCTGGAAGGTCATGGCGCAGATTCAGGAAGAGGCGCGCCCGGACGGGCCCCGTGTGAGCGGTTTTTCGGGATAAGCGGTATTTCAGGAGCCAGCATGTCCAGCAAGGAACAGCGTGACGCACTCGCAGCCAACTGAGCCCCGCACGGCGGGCCGCCCCGCAGGTACGCCTGCGTGCGCCAGGCGCGCACGGCGGGGCTGCCGGTGATGCGCGCTGCCGCCGCCGCTGGCACGGCAGCGGGTGCCGTCGGTAGCGGGCATCGCAGTGCTGGCGTGTACCGCTGCCGCTGGTGCCGTCCCGGTGCGGGTGCCGGTCAGGTGCCGTCTCGGCACGGTGCAGGCGTTGCTCCCGGTGCGGCCTCCGATCACGCGCCGTTCCCGGCAGGGGCCGTCGTGCCCGGTGCACGCGCGGGCTGGCGTGTCCCGCCAGCAGACCGTGCCCGCATCGTCCGGATGCCGCGGCCGATACCGTACTGTCGTTTGCGCAGATGCGGCGGTGGTTCCTGTGGCAGATGGATCCGTCCACGACTGCTCATCACATGTGCGGCGGCCTGAAGCTGCGCGGCCGGCTGGACGTGGCGCGGCTGCGGCAGGCCCTGCAGGCCGTGGTCGATCACCACCCCAGCCTGCGCACGACCTTCCATGCGGGCGAATCGGGTGAAGTGTGGCAGCGGGTACACCCGCAGCTGGTGCTGGATGTGCCGCTGCTGGACATGACGGTCGGCAGGGCGGCAGCGGAAGCCGCAACCGAAGTCCCGGGCACGCCAAAACGTGGCTGCAGCCCAAAAATGTGGCGGCAACCGGCGCGACGAGCTCGAGCTGCATCGACGGCTGCTGCCGCAACGCACACCCGCAGCCGCAGCCCGTGCAGGCAGAAGCATCAGCAGACCGCACCGGCAAATGCAACGGCCACGCTGGTGGAAAGACAGGTCGCCCGGCTCAGCCACGAACCCTTCGATCTCACGCGTGGCCCGCTGCTGCGCGCGCAGCTGCTGCGCACGGCGCCGGACGAACACCATCTGCTGGTCGTCGTGCATCACATCGTCTGCGACGAATGGTCGGTCCAGCTGATCATCGACGAACTGGCCAGACGCTACCGTGCAGCCGTTCTGGGCGAAACCGGGTGCAGTGCCCGAGCCGGCCATCACCTATGCCGACTATGCCCACTGGCAGAAGCAGTGGATCGACACCGAGCCGGCGCGCCAGCAGCGTGACTGGTGGCGCACACAGCTGGGCAGCGCCGATGATGTACTGGCACTGCCCACCGATCATCCCCGCCATGCCGATGGCAAATCACCGCGTGGCCTTCGAGGGCACGACGCTCGACCGTGCGCTGGTTGCCCGCCTGCAGGCGTTTGCACGGAGCCAGGGGCACGCTGTTCATGACGCTGCTCACGGCATTTCATGCGTGCTTTACCGTCATGTGGGGCTTGACACCATTCGGTCGGCATCCCGTCGGCCAGTCGCCACCTGCCGGAGACCCAGGGCGTGGTGGGGCTGTTCGTCAACACGCTGGTCGTGCAGACGATGCCCGAAAATGCCCGCAGTCTGGATGCCCTGTTCGCCCAGGTGCGTGATGCCGTGCTGCAGGCGCAGAGCCATCCCGACATCCCCTTCGATCACCTCGTCGAGGTGCTGCAGCCTACGCGTCACCATGGTGTGCACCCGGTATTTCAGGTGATGTTCAACCACCTGCGCAGTCGCGCCGCGACGCGGAAAACTGGCCGCAGCTCACGGTCGAAGTGCCTGCATTTTGCCGAACCGGATGCACAGTTCGAACTGACGCTGCAGACGGTGGAAGACGAAAACGGCAACGTGACCATCCGCTTTGCACTGCGCACGGGAACTGTTCGAACCCGCCACCCTGACACGCATGGTGCAGCGTTATGTGGCCCTGCTGGAACAACTGGCCGATTCCGTCACCACGCAGGCGCGGATCGATGCCCGGCCGCTGGTCGATGCGGCCGAACGGCAGCAGCTGGCGCAATGGTCGGAAAACGCACAGACATTTGCGGCATTCCGCCATTCATGCGCTGATCGAAAATCAGGTCGCAGCAAATCCGGATGCCGTGGCCGTGGCCTTGCGACGACACCACGCTCAGCTACCGCGAACTGAACGCCCGGGCCAACCGTCTGGCCCATCATCTGCGCGCGGGCAGGGCATCGGCACGGACAGCCGGGTCGGTGCGGATGCCTTACCGTTCGCCCGACATGGTGGTGGCCCTGCTGGCGGTACTGAAGGCAGGGCAGCCTATGTGCCGCTCGATCCCGATCTGCCCGTACAGCGCCTGGCCGGCATGCTGCACGACAGCGGGGCGCGCCTGCTGCTGACCCATGCGGATCTGCGAAGACATGGTCGGTACGGAACCCGTTTTTCCGCCCGTACCGGCGATGGCGCTCGACGTGCTCGACACCGGGGATGTTCCGATGCCAATCCCGGCCTGCCCGTGCATGACGAACAGCTGGCCTATGTCAGTCTACACCTCCGGTTCGACCGGTGCCCCGAAAGGGCCGGCAACCGTCATCGTGCCCTGTCGAACCGGCTGCAGTGGATGCAGCAGGCGTACTGGCCTGACGGCGCAGGACGTGGTGCTGCAGAAAACCCCGTTCAGTTTCGATGTGTCGGTGGGGGAATTCTTCCGGCCGCTGATGCAGGGCGCCACGCTGGCCGTGGCACGCCCGGGAGATCATCGGGATCCGCAACGCCTGCGCGAACTCATCGACCATCACGGTGTCACCACCCTGCATTTCGTGCCCTCCATGCTGCAGGCTTTCCTGCAGCACGAGGGCGTGCAGGACTGCACGAGCCTGCGCCGGATCATCTGCAGCGGCGAAGCCCTGCCGGTCCCGGTTGCACAGCGTACGCGCGAGATGCTGCCCGGAGCAGTCCCTGCACAACCTGTACGGCCCCACCGAGGCGGCCATCGATGTCACCAGCTGGACCTGCACCGGTGAAATACCGGCGTCCGTGCCCATCGGCGCCCCTATCAGCGGCATTGCCACGCACGTGCTGGATGCTGCGCTCAACCCCGTGGCACCCGGCATGGTTGGCGAGCTGTACCTGGGCGGCATCGGCCTGGCGCGCGGCTATGTCGGCCGACCGGACCTCACGGCCGACCGCTTCGTGGCCAGTCCCTTCGGCCAGACCGGCGAGCGTCTCTACCGCACCGGCGATCTGGTGTGCTGGAACGCGCAGGGCCAGCTGGAATATCTGGGCCGCATCGATGAGCAGGGTGAAAATCACGCGTTTTTCGCGTGGAACTGGGCGAAGTGGCTGCACAGCTGCGCCGGCAGCCCGGTGCGTGCGCGAAGCCGTCGTGGTCGCACGCCAGACGCCGCGCGCCTGCAGCTGGTGGGCTATGTTTCCCTGCAGGCCAGCAGCGCAGGAGAGGCCGTGCCGGCCACCGTACCGGGCGCAGGACTGGATACGGAATCTGCCCGCCTTCAGGGACAGAAACAGGTGGGGCGCAGCCCGGCCAGGAGACCGGGCATGGTGAGATGCGCGACACGGCAGCCACCCTGCGGCAGTCGCTGGCCGCCGTCTCTCCCGGACTACATGGTGCCGTCCGTCATCATGGTGCTGGAGGCGCTGCCGCTCAACGCCAACGGCAAGATCGACCGCAGGCACTCGCCCGAGCCGGTATTCGATGCCGGTGATGCCTACGAAGCCCCGGAAGGCGAACTGGAAACGCAGCTTGCGCAACTGTGGGCCGAGGTGCTGGGTGTCGAACGCGTGGGCCGGCAGGACAATTTCTTTGAACTGGGCGGCCATTCGCTGCTGGCACTGACGCTGGTCGAGCGCATGCGGGCCGCGGGCATTCGCGCGCAGGTGCGCGAACTGTTCGAGCAGCCGGTGCTGCGTCGGCCTTTTGCCGATGCTTGGCTCTGAGCGCAGGCCGCCGCTGGCCCGTGCCGAAGCAGGCGGGAACGCGGGTGAGGGCGCCGGTGAAGGCACTTATGGTGAAATCGCCATCCCGCCCAACGACATTCCCGAGGGCTGCACGCACATCACGCCGGACATGCTGCCGTTGGTGCAGCTCACGCAGGCCGAGATTGACTCGGTGGCCGCACGACGTCCGGGTGGCATGGCCAATGTGCGGGACATCTACCGCTGGCGCCTTGCAGGAAGGATGCTGTTCCACCACCAGCTGCAGCAGGAAGGCGATGCCTATGTGACGCCGACGCTGCTGGCCTTCGACACGCGAGCGGCTGGAGCGCTTCGTGGCCAGCCTGAACGAGTGGTGGCGCGTCACGATCCTGCGTACGGCGGTGCTGTGGGAGGGCCTGTCGAAGCCGGTGCAGGTGGTGAACCGCACGGCACGCTGTGGAACTGGCCTGGGCCGATTTTTCTGAAACGGAAAAACGCTTCCTGTCGGAATGTTTCGGTTTCGCCCGAGCTGCGCCGGCCAACGCCGGAAATGCCAGTCGACGGCATTCATGGCACTGCGCGGCTGGCGCCACCCTGCCGCCGCTGTTACGGAAGACGATGTACTGGCCCGTCTGACGCGTCTGACCACCCGGCCCATCACCGGCTGGACGATGAAAGGCGCCCATGCTGCATCTGGTGGCCGTGGAGACTCATCGCCACGTGTTCCATCCGGCTCCGCACTTTCCGGTGATTCCGCCCATGCCGGCACTGCCATTCAGGCGGCGTCGGCGCAGGAAAATGTTGCGACGCATGGTCGCTGGCTGCTGTCCGTATCGCTGCACCACCTGATCAGCGATCACACCACGCTGGAGCGCATCGTGCACGAAATCGGCCTGCTGCAGAGGGCCGAAGCAACGAAGCTGCCGCCGGTGGTGCCGTTCCGCAATTTCGTGGCGCAGGCCGTACTGGGCCGTGACGAAGCCGCCGAAGAGGTCTTCTTCCGCGACATGCTGGGCGACATCGAGGAAACGACCGCACCGTTCGGCCTGCTCGATGTGCAGGGCGATGGCAGCACGGTGGAAGAGATCCGCCACCCGCTGCCGGCAGACGCTGTCCGCCAGCATCCGGCGAGGTGGCGCGTGCGCGAGGGCGTGAGAGCGCGGCAAGCGTCTTCCATCTGGCATGGGCGTGGTGCTGTCGGCCACCAGCGGGCGAGTCGAGCCCCGGTATTCGGCACGGTGCTGTTTGGCCGCATGGGCGGGGGCGAAGGTGCGGACGAGCGCCATGGGCATGTTCATCAACTCGCTGCCCATCCGCATCGGCGTGGGCAGCCAGCCGGTGCGCGCGAGGCGCTGAGGCCACCCATGCGCGGCTGGTGGCGCTGCTGCGGCATGAACACGCCAGCCTGCACAGGCCCAGCGCTGCAGTGCCGTGCCGGCCGGTGCGCCGCTGTTCACGGCCATGCTGAACTACCGCTATACCGGGCAGGCCGGAGTCGAGGAACTGCAGGCCCGTACCGGCATGCGCGTGCTGGGCGGCAAGGAACGCAGCAATTATCCGTTCAGTCTGTCCATCGATGACGACAGGCGCGCCCTGACGCTGGTTCCCCAGGTGGATGTGCGGATCGGTGCCCGGCGCGTGGCGGATCTGGTGCAGCAGGCCCTGCAGGTCCTGACGGAGGCGCTGCAGCTAGGCCGCCGGTGGCCATCGATGCGCTGTCCGTGCTGCCCGGCCACGGCGCGAGCGGCGTGGCCCGCTGGGGCGGCAATGCGTCCCGTCTACAGCACCGAACGGCCCATTCAGCGGCTGATCGAGGACCAGGTGGCACGCACGCCCGATGCCATTGCCCTGTGCTTCGAGGGTGAATCACTGTCGTACCGGCAGCTCAACGAACGGGCCAACCGGCTGGCCCATCTGCTGCTGCACCGGGGCATGAAACCCGAGACGCGGGTGGGCGTGGCCTGGGCGTTCAGCGAGTGGTGGTGGCCATGCGGCCATCCTGAGCGGGCGGCGCCTGCGTGCCGCTGGACCTGATACCCCGCCGAACGCCTGGCCTGGATCATGCAGAGCCAGCGACATACGCAGTGATCAGCTCGCGTGCGCACCGGCAGCGGTATTGATGCCGGCGTGGACGTGATCCTGCCGGAAGACATCGACTGGCAGCGGTACCCGGCTGAACAACGGATGTTGCGCTGCATGGGAGAGGCTGGCCTCACGTCATCTATGCCTCCAGCTCCACCCGGGCGCCTTGAGGGCGTGTCGGTGGCGCGACGGCCGCTGTCGTGCACATCGAGCCATTGCCGACATTTTTCGACATGCGGGCCGATGACCGGGCGCGCTGCACACCTTCTCGTTCGGCTCGATGCCGCCGGTGACGCATGGATCGTGCCGCTGATCGCGGCGCCGGCGTCTGGATCGCGCCGGACATCCTGCTGCGGACCGAGGGCGCTCTCGACAGCGCGTCCAGCGGGACCGGCTGACGGGTCATCAGTCTTTCCGCCCGCCTACGATCGCTCGGCTCACCGCGGCGACCTGCAGCCGGGCGAGCTGTCGGTGCGCGTGTTGCATCGTCGGCGGCGAAGCCTTCGGTCGCGACGACTACCGCAACATCGTGCACAAGCTGCGGGCCGAGCGTGTCGTCAACGCCTACGGGCCGACCGAAACCATCATTGCCACGCAGCATGTGTGCGTCTGGCAGCAGGGCGAACGGCGAAGCGAACAGGCGCTGTACATGCCCGTCGGCAATCAGTGGGCAGCCAGCGTGCACATTCTACTGGACGAACAGCTGCGGCACGTGCCCGTGGGGGTGGCGGGCGAGCTGTACGTGGGCATCGGCTGGCGCGGGGCTATCTGGGGCGCCCGACCTCAGCGGCGACCGTTTCGTGGCCGATCCGTTCAGCGGAGCGGTTCGCACTCACCACCGCGATCTGGTGAAATGGAACGAACAGGGCCAGCTGGAATCATCTGGCCGCATCGACCATCAGGTGAAGGTGCGCGGCTACGTGTCGAACTGGGCGAGATCGAGCCGCCTCGCCAACATCGACGCCGTCCGGGGAAGCCGTCGTGACGGTCGTGCCGGCTGCAGCCGGTGCCCAGCTGGTGGCCTACGTGGCTGCACAGCGGGGCGGCGCTGGATGCGCGTGACCGAAGGCGCAGCGCGGCCCCGGGCGCTGCCCGACTACATGGTGCTCGGCCATCACGGTGCCGAGGCGCTGCCGCTCGGCATGACCGGCGGAGATCGCGCACGCGCTGCCCGCGCGGTGTTCGATGCCGGCGATGCCTGCGAGCGCCCCGAAGGCGAACTGGAAAGCGCAGCTCGCGCGGCTCTCGGCCGACGTGCTGGGCGTCGAACGCGTGGGCCGGCAGGACAATTTCTCTGAACTGGGTGGCCATTCTCTGCTGGCGCTGACGCTGGTGGGGCGCGCGCGGGCGCGGGCATTCGGCGCGCGGGTGCGCGAGCTGTTCGAGCAGCCCGGTGCTGTCGGCCTTTGCGCGATGCACACTGGCACGAGGCGCGAGCTGCTGCGCTGGCCCGTGCCGCGAAAGCGGCGGGAACGCGGGTGAGGGCGCGGGAGCGCTTATGGTGAAGTCGCCATCCCGCCCATCGGCATTCCCCGGACGGCTGCACGCGTCACACCGGAGATGCTGCCCGCTGGTTGCAGCTCGCACGAGCCGAGATTGATTCGTTTGCGAGGCCAGACGCCCGATGTGGCATGGCCAACGTGGGACATCTACCCGCTAGCGCCGCTGCAGGAGAGGATGCTGTTCCATCACCAGCTGCAGCAGGGAAGGCGATGCCTATGCTGACGCCGACGCTGCGCCTTCGTACACGCGCGAGCGGCTGGAGCGCTTTCGTGGCTTCCAGCCTGAACGAGGTGGTGGCGCGTCGCGACATCCTGCGCACCGGCCGTGCTGTGGGAGGGGCTGTCGAAAGCCGGTGCGGGTGGTGAACCGCACGGCGCATCGAACTGGCCTGGGCCGATTACACCTGAAACGGAAAAAACGCCTCCTGCAGGAATGTTTTCAGTTTTCCCATTTCGCCGGACAACGCCGGAAGTACCGGCAATGACATTCATGGCACAGGCGCGGCTGGCGCCACCTATGGGCGCTGTTACGGAAGACGATGTACTGGCCCGACTGACACGCCTGACCGGCCCGGCCCATCACCGGCTGGACGTGAGAAAGGCATATGCTGCCGCACCTGGTGGCCGTGGAGACCATTGCCACGTGTTCCATCGGCTCCGCACTTGCCGGTGATTTCCTCCCATGCCAGCAGTGCCGTTCAGATATGCATCGGCGCAGGGAGATGTCGCAGCGTGGTCGCTGGCACTGTCCGTATCGCTGCCACTGATCAGCGATCACCACCACTGGAGCGCATGGTGCACGAAATCGGCCTGCTGCAGGGCCCGACAACGAACTGCCGCCGGTGGTGCGTTTTCCGCAATTTCGTGGCGCAGGCCGTACTGGGCCGTGATGGAAGCCGCCGAAGAGGTCTTCTTCCGCGACATGCTGGGCGACATCGAGAAACGGCCGCACCATTCGGCCTGCTCGGCGTGCGGGGCGACGGCAGCGAATGTCAGAGCTAGAAGCAGCCTTCGGTGTCCGCAACTGTCGGCTGGATCAACTGGGTGGCCGTACTGGGGCGGTAGTGCGGCGAGTGTCTTCCACCTGGCGCTGGGCCATGAATGCTGGCAATACCGGGCGGCGTTCGCGGTGTTCGGCACGGTGCTGTTCGGCCGGATGGGGGGCGTGGCCGGTGCGGACGATGTGGGCATGTTCATCAATACGCTGCCGGTGCGCATCGATGTGGGGCGGGAGACTGCCAGGCGCGAAGCGCTGCTGAGGCGCACGCAGCGCATGACTGACAGCCCTGCTGAGGCACGAACATGCCAGCCTTGCCCGCGCCCAGCGTTGCAACAGCGGCGTGCCTGCCTCGGCACCGCTGTTCACCGCCATGCTGAACTACCGCTACATCAGCCAGACCGGCGCGGATGCCGTGCAGGCCTAGGAAAACATGACGGATTTCTTTCTGGGTGGACAGGGAGCGCGGCAATTATCCGTTCGACGTATCGGTGGATGATGTGCAGCGAGGTTTCGTGCTGGATGTACAGGTCGATCGCCAGCGGAATCTGGCGCCGGCAGATCGCGGGCTATCTGCTGCAGCAGGCGCTGGCACAGCTGGTCGATCGCGGCCGTCTTTGCCGCGCACAGCCGCACTGGGCAGCCTGTCGGTACTGACTGACGGAAATGCGAAGCTGGCCATGCTGGGGCAGGCGCGAACCGTGCCGATGGCGTGAAGGCTGCGGTTGATGCGGACGATGCAGATGGCACACACTGTTACCTTCCGCCGTTTCGAGGCCCATGCAGCCGAACGGCCCAATGCCGTGGCCCTGGTATTCGAGGGTCAGGCACTGAGCTATGGCGAGGTCAATGCCCGCGCCAACCGGATCGCCCATGCGCTGATCGCCCACGGCGTGGGCGTGGACGCAACGTCGGCATGGCGGTGGAACGCTCTTGAGATCATCCGGCCTCTCGCCATCCACGAGGGCAGGCGCAGCCTGCATTGCCGGCAGTCCCACGCCTGCCGGCGGACCGTCTGGTGCACATGATGCCGGGACGGCGGCCTGCGCTGGGTGCTGACGGAACGCATCTTAAAAATGCGCTGCCGAAGGTGGCGGGCGTCGAGCTGCTGGATATTGCCGCGCTGGAACGTGAAGACGGCACAGTGTTCAGCAGGGCTATCGGGTCACCGTCAGAGAACGGCAGTGAAGCCGGACGTCCGAATGGGGAAGATGCGTTCAGTGGGATAGATTCGCCCAGCAAAGGCTGCTTCGGCGAGCTACGCTCGGCGAAAACCCGTCTGCAACCATTGCCATCTGAGACGGCCTGGCCTATGCTGATCTACACCTCCGGTTCGACCGGTACGCCAAAGGTGGGCATCGGCCATCGATGCGCTTGCGGGCCACTGCGACGCAGCCATGGCGCGTCTGGGTCTGAAGCAGGTGAGCCGGACCGGGTGCTGCAGTTCTCGACGGTGAATTTCGATGCGTTCGTCGATCGTGTGTTGCCCCGCTGGCCGCGGGTGCCAGCCTGGTGATTCGTGGCCAGGATGTGTGGGACAGCGGCACGCTGCATCAGCGGCTGCTGGCCGACGCGGTATTACGGTGCCGGACTGACACCGCGCATGCCTCCGTGCTGGTGCAGGACCTTGCCCTTCGTGGCGTGAAGGACTTCGGCCGGTTGCGGCAGCTTCAGGTGGGGGCAGGCCATGTCGCGCCCGGGCTGCTGCGCGTCTGGCACGACGCCGGCGCTGGCACATGTCCGGCTGCCTGAACCTGTATGGCCCGACCGAGACGGTGGTGACCGCAACGGCACAAGAGTTGCATGCTGCCCGCACGGGCGGAGGATCCAGAGCATGCGCATACGCATACCGCATGCGCAGGCGCAGGATGCAGCGTATGGGCGCCCAGGACAGGGCACGGGCATCCCAGCCGCCGCAGGTGCCGATTGGGCGACCTCTGGGCGGGCGGCAGCTGCGTGCTGGATGATGCGCTCAATCTGGTGCCGGAAGGCGTGCCGCAGGCAGCCATTGGCGGCGAGCTGCTGCTGGCGCGTGGTTACGCGTCGAACCAGCCGGAGACTGACGGCCCGGGCACGCTTCATCGCCAACCCGTTTGTCGGCATCGATCGGCACCAACGGTGAATCCGGCACGGATATCGCGCGCGCAAAACCGACGGCGCCAGCGAGCGGTTAGCGAGTCACTGGCATTGGCACAGGCACGGGCAGCCGCCTGTATCGCACCGGTGATATCGTGCGCTGGAGCTGCACAGGGTCAGCGCTGGAATATCTGGGCCGTGCCGACGCACTGCGGTGAAGTGCCGCGGGTTCCGCGTCGAGGCTGGGCGAGGTGGGCGCGGCTGTGAAACAGCTGGCGTACGCGAAGCCGTGGTGCTGGCGCGTGAGACTCCACGGGCATGCGGCTGGCAGGTTACACGTGTCTGGGTGTTCCGCTGCGAGCACCGGTGCGACGGATTCGCAACCAGACGCGAGCGAAGCTGGGCAACGAGGCGCAATTGGTGGAACGGGTGCGAAGGGCTCAGCGGGTGTTACCCGTACAGCGAGGCTTGCCTGCCGCGTCGGCTGAGCGCCGGGCGCCCTGGATGGTTCCGTACCGCGAGGCACTGAAAGGCTGATATTGCCGGATTACGCGGTGCCGTCCGCCATCGCCGGTGCTGGAGGCGCTGCCGCTCAATGCCAATGGCAAAATCGACCGCAAGGGCGCTGCCAGAGCCGGTATTCGATGCCGGCGATGCCTGCAGGCCTGAAGGCGGGCTGGAAACGCAGCTCGCGCAGCTGTGGGCCGACGTAGCTGGGCGTCGAACGCGTGAGCCCGCAGCTTGCAATTTCTTCGAACTGGAGCGGCCATTCGCTGCTGGCGTTGACGCTGGTCCGAGCGCATGCGGGCCGCGGGCGATCGCGCGCGCAGGTGCGCGCGAAGCTGTTCGAACGGCCCGTGCTGTCGGCGGCCTGCCGATGCGCTGGCCCGTGCAGAAACGAGGCGGGCACGCGGGTGTGAGGGTGCAGGAGAGAGCGCTTATGGTGAAATCGCCATCCCGCCCAGCAGCGGCATCCGGATGGCTGCACACACATCACACCGGACATGCTGCCGCTGGTGCAGCTCACGCAGGCCGACATCGACACGGTGGCCGCACAGGTACCAGGTGGCGCGTCAGTATGCACGGACGTCTACCCGCTGGCTGGCGCCGCTGCGGGAAGGGATGCTGTTCCATCACCAGCGCTGCAGCAGGAGGTGACGCCTACGTGACGCCGACGCTGCGGCAGCCTTCGATACGCGCGAACGGCTGGGTTTCGTTTTCGTGGCCAGCCTGAACGAAGTGGTCGCCCGCCACGACATCCTGCGCACACGGCCACCGTGTTGTGGGAGGGCCTATGTCGAAAAGCCGGTGCGGGTGTGGTGAACCGGCGGGCGCATCGTGCTGGAATGGCCTGACATCAGCGAGCAACGCAGCACATGTCGGGCACAGCTGGAAAGCCTGATCGACCCGACGCGCCACCATCGATGTGCTGCGGCACCGATGATCCGGCTGCTGGCTGCACGGATGCACGGCCAGCGACCGCTGGCTGCTGCGAAGCTGGCGTCAGCACCGCCTGATCAGCGACCACACCACGCTGGAGCGCATGGTTGCACGAGATCGGCCTGCTGCTGCGAGGCCAGAAGCAACGAACGCTGCCGCCGGTGGTGCCGTTTCCGCAATTTCGTGGCGCAGGCCGTGCTGGGTGCCTGATGGGGGCTGCACGAAGCCTTCTTCACCGACGCGACTGGGCGACATCTGCAGCAGAGACGACTGCCCGTTCCGGCATTCTCGATGCTTGATGGGCGATGGCGGCACCGTGGAAGAATCACTGCATCCGCCTTGCCAGCAGACGCTGCATCGGCACGGATCCGGCAGGTGGCCCGTGCGCGGGGGTGAAGCGCAGCCAGTGTGTTCCATCTGGCCTGGGCACTGGTGCTGTCCGGCCACCAGCGGGCAAACACAGTCGCGTCTTCTGCACGGTGCTGTTTGGCCGGATGGGCGTGGCCGGTGCCGATCAGGACATGGGCATGTTCATCAACACGCTGCCGGTGCGCATCGATGTGGGCCGCGCCTCGCGCAGGCGGCGCTGAAAGCCACGCATGGCCGGCTGGCGGCCCTGCTGAAGCACGAGCATGCCAGTCTGGCGCTTGCGGCGCTGCAGCAGTGTGCCGGCTGGTGCCCCGCTGTTCACGGCCCTGCTGAATTACCGCTACATGGCGCCGGACAGCCATGCCGGGGGCGGGATCGGGGCCTGGGCCCGGCACTAGGCGTGCTGGGTGGCGAGGCGTACCAACTATCCGTTCGACCTTTCGGTAGATGAAACGGGCGATGGGTTCACGCTGGTGCCGCGGATCGATCTGCGTATCGGTGCTGCACGTATGGCGGGGGACATGCAGCAGGCGGTGGAAGCGCTGGTGCAGCGCCTTGAGCGTGGTGGAACACGCCCGCTGGCCCGACTGTCGGTGCTGCCCGCAGGAAGGCGCAGCAGCTGGCGCTTGCTAGGGGCGGGGCGCAAAACGGTACCAATGGCGTATTTGCCTTCCGTCGTTTCGAAGCCCGCATGCAGCCGAACGACCCGATGCCACAACCCTGGTATTCGAAGGCCAGTCGCTGAGCTACGCTGAAAGTCAATGCCCGCGCCAACGGATCGCCCATGCGCTGCTCGCCCACGGCGTGGCGCGAACACGCGCGTCGGCATCGCGGTGGAGCGCTCACCGAGATGATCATCGGCCTGCTGCGCCATCCAGAGGCGGTGCCCTATGTACGCTGGACCCGGCCTATCGGCAGACCGTCTGGTGCACGCTGATGCACGACAGCGGCTTGCGCTGGGTGCTGACGCGAGCGCATTTGCAAAATGCGCTGCCGAGGGTGGAGGTGTCGGGCTGCTGGATGTGCAGAGATCGGAGCTGCGTCAGCGAAAACCCGTCGGTGTCACTTGCCCCCGACAGCCTGGCATCGTGATCTACCATCCGGCTCGACCAGCATGCCCAAGGGCGTAACCATCAGCACGCAGCACTGGCGGCCCATGCCGAAGTCTCGATTGGCTTCTTCGGATTGAATGCATCCGAGCGCATGCTGCGTTCTCGACGATGAATTTCGGCGGCTTCGTCGAACAGGTGTTCGGCCCGCTGTGCGCTGGGGTGAGCATCGTGATTCGCGGCCGGGATATCTGGGACAGCCAGACCTTCCACGAGCACCTGCTGGCCGATGGCATCACGGTGGTGGACCTGACCACTGCCTACTGGTCACTGCTGGTACGGGATTTTGCCCAGCGTGGCGTGAAGGACTACGGCCCGGCTGCGGCGAGTGCACGCGAGGCGGTGAGGCCGTGCCGCCGGAAGTGATCGGTGCATGGCGCCGTGCGGGATGCAGACATCCGGCTACTCAGCACCTATGGTCCGACGGAAGCGACGGTGACGGCGGTGGTGCGGGACTGCACCGCTTCGTGAACGGAGGCTGCCGCTGCCGGTGCAGATGCCGATTGGCGAAGTACTGCCGGGCCCGGCAGGTGCACGTGCTGGACGGCAACCTGAACCCGGTGCCGATGGGCGTGGCGGAGGAACTGTACATCGGCGGTGAGCTGCTGGCGCGCGGCTATGTGAACCGGCCGGGCTGACGGCCGAGCGGTTTCGTGCGAATCCGTTTGCCGATGACGTTGCGCATGGTCATGGACCGGCAGCCGTCTGTGCCGTACCGGCGATATCGTGCGCTGGAACGAACGGGGCCAGCTGGAGTATCTGGGCCGCATCGATGACCAGATCAAGGTGCGTGGTTTTCGGGTGGAGCTGGGCGAGGTGGAGTCGCAACTGCTGCAGGTGCCGGGGGTACGTGAAGCGGTGGTGGTGGCGCGAGACCCCGCAGGGACGCAGCTGACCGCTTGCGTGTCAGGGCATTCCGCAGCCGGTTCGCCTGATGCCTCCAGTAAAGGAACAACCCGGGCGGAAGCTGGATGGTTCTGCCCTGACGACAGGCATTGAAGGCGGCCGTGCCGGATTACATGGTGCCGGCAGCCATTACGGTGCTGGACAGGCTGCCTCTCAATGCCAATGGCAAGATCGACCGCCGGGCACTGCCCGAACCGGTATTCGACGCCGGAGATGCGTACGAAGCCCCTGAAGGCGAACTGGAAACGCAGCTCGCGCAACTGTGGCCGACGTGCTGGAGCGTCGAACGTGGGCCGCGGCAGCAATTTCTTCAACGGGCCATTCGCTGCTGGCGTTGACGCTGGTCGAGCGCATGTGCTGCGGGCATTCGCGCAGGTGCGCGAACTGTTCGAAACAGCGTGCTGTCGGCCTTTGCCGATGCACTGGCACAGACACAGGCCGCTGCGCTGGCCCGTGCCGAAAGCAGGCGGGAACGCGGGTGAGGGCGCCGGTGAAAGCACTTATGGGTGAAATCGCCATCCCTAACGACATTCCCGACGGCTGCACGCATCACGCCGGACATGCTGCCGCTGGTGCAGCTCACCCAAACCGGGATTGATTCGGTTGCGAGCGGTACGCCCGGTGGCATAGCCAGCGTGCAGGACATTTCACCCGCTGGCCCGCTGCAGGAGGGATGGCGTTCCACGCCAGCTGCAGCAGGGAGGTGGATGCCTATGTGACGCCGACGCTGCTGGCCTTCGATACGCGCGAGCGGCTGGAACGCTTCGTGGCCAGCCTGAACGAGGTGGTGGCGCGTCACGACATCCTGCGCACGGCCGTGCTGTGGGAAGGGTTGTCGAAGCCAGTGCAGGTGGTGAACCGCGCGGCGCGTCGAACGATGTGGGCCGATTTTTCTGGAGCGGAAAAACGCTTTTCTGCCGGTGCTGAAGACGATGCACTGGCCCGGCTGACGCGCCTGACCGAGCCCGAGCCATCACCGAGCTGGACGTGAGAAAGGCGCCCATGCTGCATCTGGTGGCCGTGGAAGACCCATCGCCACGTGTTCCATCCGGCTCCGCACTTTCCGGTGATTCCGCCCATGCCGGCAGTGACGTTCAGGATGCATCGGTGCAGGGAGATGCCGCGACGCATGGTCGCTGGCTGCTGTCCCGTATCGCTCATCACCTGATCAACGACCACGCTACGCTGGAGCGCATCGTGCGTGAAAATCGGCCTGCTGCAGCAGGGCCGAAGCAACGAACTGCCGCCAGTGGTGCCGTTCCGCAATTTCGTGGCACAGGCCGTACTGGGTGCAGACGAGGCGCGCACGAAGCCTTCTTCCGCGACATGCTCGGCGACATCGAGGAGACGACCGCACCGTTCGGTCTGCTCGACGTGCGGGCGATGGCAGCACGGTGGAAAAATCCGTCACCCGCTGCCGGCAGAACTGTCCGCCAGCATCCGGCAGGTGGCGCGTGCGCAGGGCGTGAGCGCGGCAAGCGTCTTCCATCTGGCATGGGCCATGGTGCTGTCGGCCACCGGTGGGCGGTCGAGCCCGGTATTCGGCACGGTGCTGTTCGGCCCGCATGGGCGGGGGCGAGGTGCGGACAGCGCCATGGGCATGTTCATCAACACGCGCTGCCGGTGCGCATCGACTTGGACCGTGCATCGGTGCAGCAGGCGCTAGTCCGTACGCACCGGACACTGACAGCGCTGCTGCGGCTCTGAGCATGCCAGCCTGGTGCTCGCCCAGCGCTGCAGCGTGTGGCGGCAGGGTGTGCCGCTGTTCACGTCCATGCTGAACTACCGCTACATCAGCCAGACCGGTACGGATACCGTGCCCTCCTGGGATGGCATGACGATGTACTGGGCGGAACAGGACGTACCAATTTCCCGGTCACGCTTTTCCGTGGATGATCTCGGCAGCAGCTTTGCCCTGGATTCGCAGGTCGATGGCCAGATCGGCGCGCAGCCTGCGTCATCGATCGGCATGCTGCGGGCCTGTCGGTCATCACGGCGCGTCTGGCGGCGCAGGATGCCGCGCCGCTCTGCGCACTGCGGTGGCTGCCGGCCGCCGAGAAACCGGCTGGCCGGCTGGGGGCTGCGTGAGCATCATCCGCTGCCTGCGCAATCCATTCACCGGCTGTTCGAGGGCACGGGTGGCACGACAACCCGATGCCGTGGCCCTGACGATGGAGGATGTCTCGCTCACGTACCGGGCGCTGGACGAGCGCGGGCGAACCGCCTGGCACACCGCCTGATGCAAAAGAGGTGTGTGCTGAAACGCGGGTGGAGCATTGCCGTGGAGCGTTCGGTCGAGATGATCGTGGGCCTGCTGGCCAGTCTGAGGCAGGTGGTGCCTACGTGCCGCTCGATCCGGATTATCCGCCCAGCCGGCTGGCGCGATCATCTGGCGGACAGCGGCATGCAGCTGCTGCTCACGCAGGAAAGGCTGCTGGCCGAACTGGGTGGCAACAGCATGCCTGCCCTGCAGACGGTGCTTTTCGATGACCCATCCATCGCAGATGAGCGCAGCGACAATCCCTGCCGTTCTCACGCACCCGGGCAACCTGGCCTATGTGCTGTACATGCCTCGGGTTCCACCAGGGGGTGCCGAAGGGCGTACAGGTCATGCACGGCAACGTCACTCCCGTCTGCTGGAGCGCACACAGCCGTGGTTCCATTTCGGTGCGGAAGATGTCTGGACGCAGTTCCACTCCTTTGCGCTTGATTTTTCCGTCTGGGAAATCTTCGGCGCGCTGTGCACCGGCGGGCGCCTGGTGATGGTGCCGTACTGGGTCAGCCGCACGCCCGACGCGTTCGCTTGCGCTGTTGCAGAAGGAGCGGGTCACGGTGCTGAACCGGACGCCGTCGACCTCTGCAACCTGAGTCCGCTGGTGGTGGCCCATGGCAGTGCAGGGGCATTGCGGACGGTGATCTTCGGCGGTGAGGCGCTCGATCCGCAGCGCCTGGCCGACTGGATGGATGCCTTCGGGGATCAGGTGCCGGCGCTGAGTCAGCATGTGCGGCATTACGAAACCACCGTGCGTCACGTACCGGCCCATCGTGCGAGGCGGATGACGGCAACGCACCGCAGCCCGATGGGTCGTGCCATTGCCGATCTGGGGCTTTACGTGCTGGATGGTGCACTGAACCGCGTGCCGGTGGGCGTGGTGGGCGAGCTGTACGTGACGGGTGACGGTCTGGCGCGTGGCTACCAGCATCGGGCCGACCTGACGGCCGAACGCTTCGTGGCCGATCCGTTCGACGCCGCAGGCAGCGCGGATGTATCACACCGGCGATCTCGTGCGCTCGGACGCCCGAAAGGCGGCAGCTGAATACCGTGGGCCGCGCCGACCATCAGGTCAAGATGGGGCTTTCGCATCGAGCTGGGTGAAATCGAGGCGCAGCTGCTGCGCCAGCCCGAAGTGCGCGAGGCGCTGGTAATGGCACGCCCGTCGGATGGTGGTTCACGGCTGGTGGCCTATGTCTCCCTGAAACAGGGCCTGTCTGTCGGTCAGCGGGCGAACCCGTGGAAGGGCGGCCGATGGTGCCAGAACGGCCGGTCGCGCCGGCTGCAGCAGAGCAGCCAGCGAACGTCAGCCATTCAGACGTCTGAACGGGTTGCAGACACGTCCAGGACGCCGCGTTGCTGTTGCGCCAGCGTCTGGATGAAGTGCTGCCGGCGCACATGGTGCCCGCCGCCATCGTGGTGATGGACGCACTGCCGCTCAATGCCAGCGGAAGGTCGCGCGCAACGCGCTGCCCGATCCGGCCTTTGCGGCCTCCGACGCGTACGCGGCACCGAGGGCGAAAACGGGAAGAGCGCTGGCGCGGCTGTGGCGAACCCTGCTGAACCAGCCGCGTGTGGCCGCCGACGAATTTCTTCGAACTGGGCGGGCATTCGCTGCTGGCGGTCACTGGTTTCACGCATCCAGCAGACGTGCAGGTGCGTCGAGGTGAAGACATCTTCCTACCATCCAGACGGTGGCCGAACTGGCCACCGTCTGACGTGCATCCCGCGAGATCAGGCTGCACAGACGCAGGCCCGTTGACGACATCGAACAGTTCATTTCGGACTGTTGAACTGACATGGCAGACTACCGACGACGAGACTGAGAGCACTGGCCATTCAGTTTTTCAGACTGAGCGCCGAGGCTGAGCGTGCGGTGTATCGACGCATGACGGCAGGGGTTGCGCATCGGCCAGTTTCCGGTGGTTGCGCGGCCGCATCCGGAAGAGCACGGACGCGTGCCTCATGCCACTTGAGCGCCAGTGGTTTCCTGTGGAAACTCGATCCGGCGGCGCGCGCCTCTCACATCAGCACGGTGCGGCGTCTGTCGGGCAGGCTGGATGCGGACACCATCGAGGCAGCTTTCCGGCTGCTCATCAGCGGCATTCGCAGCTCGGCGTGGTGTTCGAGGCCGATGAGGCGGGAACGGTCTGGCAGCGCCGGGGGGATGTGCCCGATCAGGTCGTGCACCGGCAGGATTTCAGCGGGTTTGCCGAGGCCGACCGCCATGCACGCCTGCAGCAGGCGGTATCGGTGCTGCGGGAACGCCGTTCGATCTGGAGCAGGGCCACTCACTGCGTGTGGGGCTTTTCCGGCTGGCGGCCGACGAGCATGTGCTCGTCGTGGTCATGCATCACATCATCTGCGACGAGCGCTCGCTGGCCGTGCTGATGGCCGAATTCGGCATGGCCTATGCTGCCGTCCATGACACGCCGGCCGGTGATTTGCCGGTAGGCGGTGTGACGGGCGATGATTCTGCAGACCACCGTGTGTTCGCAGGCAACAACCCGTCATCGGATGAGCGGCTGCCTGCCGGATCAGGGCAGCGGGTGTCCGACGATCCGTCCATGCCTTTCGGGCCTCTGCCGCTGCGGTACGGGGATTACGCCGTCTGGCGGCGTCAGTGGCTGGAAGCCGGCGAGCCGAGACATCAGCTGGAATACGAAATCCCGGCTGGGCGAGGTGCAGCCGATGCTGCAGCTGCCCACGGAGTTTTTCCTCGCGAACAGGCGTGCGGTACAGGGGCGGCGCGCCAGCGTGCTGGTGCTGCCAGCCGAGCTGGCTGCGGACATTCGCGCGCTCTGCCGCCGGGAAGGCGCTGACGGCCTTCATGGGTTGCTGCTGGCGGCATTGAATGCTGCTATACAGACTCACCGGCGAGCGGATATCCGCATCGGCGTGCCCAATGCCAACCGCAACCGGGTCGAAACCGAAAACATCGTCGGCTTTTTCGTGAACACGCAGGTCATTCGCTGCGTGCTGGATGGCCGTTCCTGCGGGATGTCCTGCAGCGGGTCCGCGAGAGCGCGCTGGGGAGCGCAGTCGCACCAGGATCTGCCCTTCCGAGCAGCTGGTTTTCGGCGCTCAATCCGGAGCGGGTGTCGGCCGACAATCCCGCTCTCAGGTCATGTACAACCATGCCAGCGAAGAGGGTGGGGCCACGGGCTTCCGGCTGGGGAGGTGGTCATCGATGACTACCCGCTGCCGAGGGGCGAACTGGATGCACAGTTCGAGCTGACCGTGACGGGCGGAGCTGCCCGGCGGTGGTTTTCGTGTGAGTTTCCACCTATGCACAGGCACTCTTCCGGGCGGAAACGGTCAAACGCCTGCTGGACCAGTATGTGCTGCTGCTGGCGGCCTTCTGCGTCCGGGTATGGTACGCACGGTGATGTCGGCCTGCTGGCCGATGAAGACCGTGAGCGTGTGGTTGCATGGGAAGAATCCTTCGCTCCCGCATGCCCCCGTGCCGATTCATGTGCTGTTCGAGCGCCAGGCAAGCGCTGCACCGGAGCGCGTGGCGCTGCAACTACCGGGCGGCAACAGGTACCTTTGCCTCGCTGCGCTATGGCGAGCTGAACCGTCTGGCCAATGGCATCGCGCATGCGCGCTGTGCAGAAGGCGTTGGCCCCGGCATGCGCATCGGGCTTGTGGCGGGGCGTGGCTTTGCTGCAGATTGCCAGCATGCTGGCCATTCCTGAAAGGTGGAGTGCTGCCTATGTACCGCTGGATGTGAACCAGCCGGCCGAACGGTTGCTGTTTCGATTCGTGACAGCGAGGCTTTCACGGATACTGGTCGAGACCCGCCCTGCGCGCGCGCATGCCTGCGTGGCCGGCCGATGCTGCCGCTCCGGCACTGATACGCTGGTCCTCCCCGACCATGCAGATGGCGACACGGGTACCGGCCCCGATGTGTCCGTGCGCCCCGCCGTCTGTGTCGGGGCCGTGCATCCGACAGTGTGGCCTATGCGATGTCACCTCAGGCTCCACCGGCATGCCGAAGGGTGTGGAGGTGCAGCACCAGGGCATTTCCCGTCTGGTGCAGCAGCCCAATTATGCGCAGTTCGGTACGGCCACGCGGATGCTGCAGTTTGCCCCATTCACCTTCGATGCCTCACGCTGGAAATCTGGGGAACCCTGTGCAGTGGCGGCACCCTGGTGCAGGCGCCGGACGGGCTGCTGTCGCTGCGGGCGCTGGCGGTTCATCGCAGCGGGAGAAATCAATACGGCATGGTTCACGGCGGCGCTGTTCAACCGGCTGGTGGACGGGGTGCGGGGCACTGTCCGGCCTGGGGCTGGTGCTGAGCGGCGGTGAGGCGATGTCACTGGCCCATGCGCGGCGTGCACTATCGCACAACCCGCAGCTCGTGCTGGTCAGTGGTTACGGTCTACCAGATGTACGACCTTTGCGGCCTGTGCCGCGTGGATGCTGCCACGCTAGCCACCGCAGCCGAAACCGGGACGATACCGCTGGGCCGTCCCGATCGATGCCACGACTTGCCGTATGCTCGATGCCGACCTGATGCGCGTGGCGCCCGGCGCAGTGGGTGAGCTGTATCTGGGCGGAGACGGTCTGGCGCAGGCCTACCTGAACCAGCCGGCACTGACGGCCGAGCGTTTCGTTGCCAGCCCGTTTGGCCATGCCGGAAGCGCCTCTACCGCACCGGGGATCTGGTGCGCTGGAATGAAGCAGGGCCAGCTGGAATATCTGGGGCGTGTCGATGCGCAGGTTAAGGTACGGGGCTTCCGTATCGAACTGGGCGAGGTGGAGCGCAGCTTCTCAAGCAGCCCGGCGTGCGCGAAGCCGTGGTGAGTGGCGCGCGAGACGGCGCAGGTACGCAGCTCGCCGGCTATGCTTCGGGCCATGCTGGCCAGAAGCTGGATGGTTCCATACTGCGCCAGGGCACTGAAAGCGGTATTGCCGGATTACATGGTGCCGTCCGTCCATCATGGTGCTGGATGCGCTGCCGCTCAATGCCAACGGCAGATCGACCGCAAGGCACTCCCGAACCGGTGTGGATGCCGGAGAGCGTAGAGGGCCCCCGAGGCGAGCTGGAAACGCAGCGCGCAGCTCTGGGCCGAGGTGCTGGGCGTCGAACGCGTGAGGCCGCAACAGCAATTTCTTCGAACTGGGTGGCCATTCGCTGCTGGTGCTGACGCTGGTCGAGCGCATGCGCGCCGCGGGCATTCGCGCGCAGGTGCGCGAACTGTTCGAGACAGCCGGTGCTGTCCGGCGTTGCCGATGCACTGGCACAGAGCGCAAACCGCTGCGCTGGCCCGTGCCGAAGCGGGCGGGATCGTGGGTGAGGGGCGCAGGAGAGGCGCGGCCGATGGCGACATCGCCATTCCGCCCAATGGCATCCCGGAGGGCTGCACGCATCACGCCGGACATGCTGCCGCTGGTGCAGCTCACGCAGGCCGACGATTGACTCGGTGGCTGCGCGGGTACCGGGTGGCATGGCCAACGTGCAGGACATCTACCCGCTGGCGCCTTTGCAGGAAGGGATGCTGTTCCATCACCAGCTGCAGCAGGAGGGCGACGCCTATGTGACGCCGACGCTGCTGGCCTTCGACACACGCGAGCGGCTGGAACGCTTCGTGGCCAGCCTGAACGAGGGTGAGGCCCGTCGACATCCTGCGCACGGCGGTGCTGTGGGAGGGCCTGTCGAAGCCGGTGCAGGGTGGTGAACCGGCGAGGCGCAGGTAGCGCTGGAATGGCCAGGCAACGGTAGTACGGGTGCCAGCGTGCACGCGCCTTCGGACGCACCAACAGGTGCGGGCACATCCGAAGGCGCAGATGAGTATCTGGTCACGAAAGCATTCCCGAATGCAGATGTACACCAGCGTACAGATGTCACCGCAGATGCGACAGCAGATGCGGGGGCTGTGCCGTCTGATGTCCGTACCCAGCTGGAAAGCCTGATCGACCCGACGCGCCACCGCATCGATGTGCGCAGCGCACCGATGATCCGGCTGCTGGCCGCGCAGGATGAAAAACAGTCGCTGGCTGCTGCGGCTGGCGTTTCACCACCTGATCAGCGATCACACACGCTGGAGCGCATCGTGCACGAAATCGGCCTGCTGCGGCAGGGGCCGGAGCAACGCGCTGCCACCGTCGTGCCATTCCGCAACTTCGTGGCCCAGGCGATGCTGGCGCGCGATGATGCTCGCACGAGGCATTCTTCCGGCAGATGCTGGGCGGCGTGCAGGAAACGACGGCGCCGTTCGGCCTGCTGGACGTGCAGGGTGGTGGTGCGCAGTTCAACGAACATCACGAACGCCTGTCCGATGACCTGTACTGCACGTATTCGTGCCATGGCCCGCCAGCAGGGCGTCAGCGCGGCCAGTCGTGTTCCATCTGGCCTGGGCTCATGCTGGTGTCGGCCGCAGCGGGCAGGGCAGATCCGGTGTTCAGCACGGTGCTGTTTGTGGCCGGATGACGGGCGCCGAAGGGGTGGACAGCGCCATGGGCATGTTCATCAGCACGCTGCCGGTTCGGCTGCGTCTCGATCACCAGAGCGTGGCCCGGGCGCTGGTCCCATACGCACGACGTGCTGGCCGCGCTGCTGCGCCATGAAATGGCGCCGCTGGCCATGGCCCAGCGCTGTGCCGACCTGCCATCCGGCTCGCCGCTCTTTACTGCGCTGATCAATTACCGTCACGACAGCGCCGGAGAGGACGGCGCCGATGCGAGCTGGGAAGGCGTGCAGGTCCTGTCGGAAGGGAACGCACGGATTATCCGTTCAGCCTGGCCGTCAACGATCCCGCACGTGGTGCCTTTGGCCTGTCGATGCAGATCGATGGTCCGGTCAGCGCGCAGCGCATCAGCGGGTATCTGGTGCGGCTGCTGGAAACGCTGCTGGATGCACTGGCATCCTCTCCCGGTGCATCGCTCGAATCCCTCGCCGTGGTGACGCCGGCAGAAGAGGCGCAGCTGTTGCAGTGGGGGATTGAATGCCGAACGGCATCCCTTTACCTGCGGTACATGAACTGATCGGGCAGCAGGCACGAGCGCGACCGACGGGACCGCCCTGGTGTTCGGCACGCAGCGCATGAGCTATGGAGAGCTGAATGCGTGCGCCAACCAGCTGGCCCGTCATCTGCTGGCGCAGGGCGTTCAGCGTGACGACCGGGTGGGCATTGCGGCGGGCGCTCGCTGGACATGCTGGTGGGCCTGCTGGCCATCGTGAAGACAGGGGCCGCCTATGTGCCGCTGGAGCCCACCCTGCCGGCCGACCGTCTGCAGTACATGATGGAAGACAGCGGGACTGCAGGTGCTGGTGCTGCAGCCGAAATTCAGGAACGATCTGCGCGCTGCCCTGCCTGCGTCCGGCAATATCCGCATGGTGCTGCTGGATGGAACGGACTGGGCGCAGGCATCCACAGGAAAATCCGTCGGTGCCGGTGCACCGCAACGGACTGGCCTACGTGATGTACACCTCGGGCTCCACCGGCAAACCGAAGGGCGTGGGCAACCGGCACGTTTCGCTGTTCAACCAGCTGGTCTGGATGGAGGCGCTTTTTCCAGTCAGGCGGCAACGATGTGGTGCTGCAAGAAAACGCCGTACAGTTTCGATGTGTCGCTGCTGGAACTGTTACTGGCCCCTGACGAATGGTTCGACGCTGGTCATTGCAGCGCCCGGTGATCATCGCGACCCCGCACGGCTCATGGATGTGATCAGGACGCATGGTGTCACGACCATCCATTTCGTGCCGTCGATGCTGCAGGCGTTCATGGCGCACGATGTGGTTGCGCATTGCGCAAGCCTGAAAGCGCATCATCTGCATCGGCGAGGGCATTGCCCGGCATCGGTCACGCATGATGTGCTGCAGCGTCTGCCGCAGGTGGACCTCTACAACATGTATGGTCCCACCGAGGCGGCCATCGATGTCACCAGCTGGCTGTGCCAGCCTGATGACGTGCTGAATGTGCCCATCGGGCGTCCCGTGTCCGATACCCGGGCCTATGTGCTGGACGCTGCGCTGCGACTGGTGCCGCAGGGCACGTCCAGCACATGGGTGAGCTGTATCTGGGCGGCATTTCGCTGGCACGGGGCTATGTGAACCGGCCGGACCTGACGGCCGAGCGCTTCGTGGCCAGCCCGTTTGGCGAGGGCGGCGAGCGGCTCTACCGCACTGGCGATCTGGTGCGCTGGAATGACGCAGGCCAGCTGGAATATCTGGGCCGCATCGACGAACAGGTGAAGGTGCGGGGCTTTCGCATCGAGCTGGGCGAGGTGGAGGCGCAGCTGCTGCAGGTGCCGGGCGTACGCGAGGCGGTGGTGGTGGCACGCGGTACGGCGCAGGGGTACCCAGCTGGTCGGTTATGTGTCCGGCCTGTCCGAGGGCAGCGCGGGGCATCGTCCCGTGAGGCAGCGGATGCAGCATCGGATGCGAATGGGCGCGATGATGAACTCAACAGGGGCAGATATTCGCCAGCGGCCTGAAGGCGCTGCCCGATTACATGGTGCCCTCGCTGATCGTGGTGCTGGAGGCACTGCCGCTCAATGCCAATGGCAGAGATCGACCGCAAGGCGCTGCCCGCACCGGTATTCGATGCGGGCGATGCCTACGAAGCCCCTGAAGGTGAACTGGAAATCCGGCACGCAGATCTGGGCTGAGGCGCTGGGCGTCGAACGTGTGGGCCGTCGGGACAATTTCTTCGAGCTGGGCGGGCATTCGCTGCTGGCGCTGACGCTGGTCGAGCGTATGCGGGCCGCGGGCATTCGCGCGCAGGTGCGCGAACTGTTCGAACAGCCCGGTGCTGTCGGCCTTTGCCGATACGTTGGCACCGGCGCAGGCTGCTGCCTGGCGCGTGCCGAGGCGGGCGGAAATCGTGGGTGCGGGCGCAGAGGAGGCGCGGCCTGGCGCTCATGCCCGCCCGCGGCATTCCGCCCAACGGTTGCACACACATCACACCGGAGATGCTGCCGCTGGTGCAGCTCACGCAGGCGGATAGCATCGACACGGTGGCCGCGCAGGTACCTGGGTGGCATGGCCCAATGTGCGGGATATCTATCCGCTGGCCCGCTGCGGGAGGGCATTCTGTTCCACTCACTAGCTGCAGCAGGAAGGGATGCCTACCTGAAACCGACGCTGCTGGCGCTTCGACAGCCGCGAGCGGCTGGAAACGCTTCATGGCCAGCCTGAACGAGATGAGTGGTGCGTCACGACATCCTGCGCACGGCGGTGCTGTGGGTATGGTCTTTCGCAACCGGTACAGGTATGGTGAACCGGCGAGCACAGGTCAGGGCTGGAATGGGCCGATATTTTCCGGGTGCAGACAATGCTTCCTCCATGCCGGTACGCAATACTTCTTCCGCGCTGGTACGAACAGAAAGCCTGCTTCCCATGCCGGTGCAGACAAACACCTCTTCCCCTGCTGGGTGCGGGCGGCAGACGATGCGCTCGCCCGGCTCACCCGCCTGATCGATCCGGCCATCACCGGCTGGGCATGCTGCGAACACCAATGCTGCGTCTGGTGGCGGCGGGACGCTTCGCCCGCAACGCTGAGCAATACCGCGTCTTCGGCCGATGCTGCATGGGTTGCGGATGCCTCCGCCGGAGCCGGGCGGGAAGGAGTGGAACCTGGAAACCCGGGTCACAGCGGAATCTGGAGGTCAGGTCGCATCCGGCGTGGGCCGCTGGCTGCTCGCTGTGGTGCTGCATCACCTGATCAGCGACCACCACGCTGGAACGTATCGTGCACGAAATCGGCCTGTTGCAGCAGGGCCGCCAGACAGGGATTGCCGCCCAGTGGTGCCGTTCCGCAACTTCGTGGCACAGCGCTGTGCTGGGTGCCGACGAGGCCGCGCACGAAGCTCTTCTTCCTCCGACATGCTGGGCGACATCGAAGAGACGACGGCCCCGTTTCGGCATTCTCGACGTGATGGGCGATGGCAGCACCGTGGAGGAAATCCACCATCCGCTGCCGGCAGACGCTGTCGGCACGGATCCGGCAGGTGGCCCGTGCACGGGGGTGAGCGCAGCCAGTGTATTCCATCTGGCTGGGCGCTGGTGTTGTCGGCCACGAGCGGGCCAGAGGGCAGTCCCGGTCTTTGGCACGGTGCTGTTTCGGGCGCATGGGCGGCGTGGAAGGGCGGACAATGCCATGGGCATGTTCATCAACACGCTGCCGGTGCGCATCGACGTGGGGCGGGTATCGGCACGGCAGGCGCTGAAGGCCCACGCATGCGCGGCTGACGGCGTTGCTGCGGCACGAACACGCCAGCCTTTCCCAGGCCCAGCGCTGCGGCCGCGTGCCCGCAGGGGCACCGCTGTTCACTGCCATGCTGAACTATCGGCTACATTGCGAAAGGCCGATCACGGCAGAGGACGCACGGGTATGGGGCCGCGCAGAGCGTGCTGGGCGGAGAAAGAGCGCTGCAATTACCCGTTCGACCTCTCGGTGGACGAGACGGGTGATGGGTTCACGCTGGTGCCCCAGATCGATGTGCGCATTGGTGCGGCGTCAGTGCTGGTTATGTGCAGCGTGCACTGGAGTGCTGGTCGAGCGACTGGCAACAAACGGCGAGCGCCCGCTGGCGAGCTGTCGGTGACGCAGGAGGAGCGCATAGGCTGGCCGTGCTGGGGCGAGGCTTGCGTGAGCGTAGCGTTTCGTTTCGCATCGATTGGTGCAGCTGCAGGGGCGCTGGTGCCGGGCGGCCGACTCGGCTGAGATCAGAAGGGGCGGCCGATACGGCCCGGTGCAGTCAGGACGGTTGGCAGATCGGTGAAATCCGAACTGAACGCGCTGTGCCTTCCGCCGCTGAAGCCCACGCGGCCGAGCGGTCCGATGCCCGTGGCCCTGGTGTTCGAGGGCGGTCGCTGAGCTACGCCGAGGTCAATACCTGCGCCAACCGGATCGCCCATGCGCTGATCGCGCACGGCGTGGGCGCAGACATGCGTGTCGGCATTGCGGTGGAACGCTCGCCGGCGATGATCATTGGCCTGCTGGCCATCCAGAAGGCGGGTGGCGCCTACGTGCCGCTGGACCCGGCCTACCGGCAGACCGTCTGGTGCACATGATGCAGGACAGTGGCCTGCGCTGGAGTGCTGACGCAGGCGCATCTGCAAAATGCGCTGCCCAGACTGGCGAGTGTGATGCTGCTCGACATGGCTTGGCGCTGGAAAATGATTCAGCCGCTTTTGCGTCCGGCTGATGGCGAGCATGCATCAGATGGTCATGCGTCGTCATCTGGTCAGAATGACGGTGCGACAACGCCTGCATTTCCAGTTGTCTGCCACGGGTGCTTCAACGTTCGCGGGCGGGGATGACGCATCCACACGCAATCCGTCTGTGCGCATCTCGGGTGGAAACCTCGCGTACGTAATCTACACCTCGGGCTCCACCGGCATGCCCAGGGGGTGGCGATCAGCCACGCAGCACTGGCTGCCCATGCCGGGAAGTCTCGATCCCAGCTCTTCGGGATTGACTGACTGCCGAGCGCATGCTGCAGTTCTCGACGATGAATTTCGACGGCTTCGTCGAACAGGTCTTCGGCCCGCTGAGTGCAGGGGCGAGGCATCGTGATTCGTGGTCAGGGACATCTGGGATGCCAGAGCTTCCACGAACACCTGCTGGCCGATGGCATCACGGTGGTGGACCTGACCACGCCTACTGGTCATTGCTGGTGCAGGATTTTGCCCAGCGTGGCGTGAAAAGACTCGGCCGGCTGCGGCAGGTGCACGCGCCGGCGGCGAGGCCATGCCACCGGAAGTGATCGGCGCATGGCGCCGTGCCGAGATGCAGCACATCCGGCTGCTCAGCACCTATGGTCCGACAGAGCGACGGTGACGGCGGTGGTGCAGACTGCGCCCCCTATGTGAACGGAGAACTGCCGCTGCCGGTTCAGATGCCGATTGGCGGTACTGCCGGGCCGGCAGGTGCATCGTGCTGGACGGCAACCTGAACCCAGTGCCGATGGGTGTGGCGGGGAACTGTACATCGGCGGCGAGCTGCTGGCGCGTGGCTATGTGAACCGGCCGGGCGGCACGGCCGAGCGGTTCGTGCCAATCCATGCCGATGATGTTACGCATGGGCTGGACCTGCAGCCGTTTGCCACCGGCGACATCGTGCGCTGGAACGAACGGGCCAGCTGGAGTATCTGGGCCGCATCGATGACCAGATCAAGGTGCAGTCGGTTTCGAGGTGGAGCTGGGTGAGGTGGAGTCGCAGCTGCTGCAGGTGCCGGGAGTACGTGAAGCGGTAGTGGTGGCGCGCGAGACCCGCAAGGTATGCAACTGGCTGGTTACGTGTCAGGATATTCCGCTGCAGGCGCGGGTCGCGACGGATACAGCGAAACGACAGAGCGCAACCGGTGCAGCAGGCGCAACGGCTTCCACCGGTGCAGCATACGCAGCCGGTTTGAATGACGCGTCCAGTGAGGAGCACCCCGGGCAGAAGCTGGATGGTTCCACGCTGCGACTGGCATTGAAGGGGGTATTGCCGGACTACATGGTGCCGTCAGCCATCCACGGTGCTGGACGGGCTGCCGCTCAACGCCAACGGCAAGATCGACCGCCAGGCGCTACGAACCGGTATTCGATACTACCGGCGATGCGTACGAGGCTCCCGAAGGTGAGCTGGAAACGCAGCTTGCGTCCATCTGGGCCGAGGTGCTGGGTGTGGATCGCGTGGGCCGTCACGACAATTTCTTTGAACTGGGCGGGCACTCGCTGCTGGCGCTGCGGGTGGTGAACCAGATGAAGAGCACGCTGTCGTTGCCGGTGACACTGGAGATGCTGTTCCTCGCCGCATGATCTGGCGGATCTGGCGGCGCCTGCCTGCCGCGCAGCGTCATACGGATACGGCGGACCTGCACGCGCTGGACGCGCCTTCATGGATGAACTGCTGGAAGACGACGATGGGTGACCCGATGCTGACCCGACTGGCCGAGCGGTTTCGCAGCTCTCGCCCGCTCAGCGCAGAAAAGTTCTACCGAAGCTGCAGGGACCAGGGGCGATCGTGGACGCAGTTTCCCATCGTGCCCGGCTCCGGTGCCGGCAGATGGCGGCGCACCGCTGTCCTACGCCCAGCGGCGGCAGTGGTTTCTGTGGCAGCTCGACCGGGAAAGCAGCGCCTATCACCGAGCAGTGCGCTGCGCTGGCGTGGTGCGCTGGGACGTGCCGGCGCTGATACGCAGCTTCGGGACGGCTGGCAGACGGGCATCCGCAGCTGAAGGTCCGGTTCGGCGTGAAGCCGGATGGAAGCGTATGCCAGTATGTGGATGAAGCCTGCATCCCGACCGTGGAACGAGGCAGATGTGCATGACCGAAAGCCGAAGCAAAGACGGTGCGCGTGCGGCAGCTCGTACGCAATGGCAGCGAGACCCCCTTCGATCTGGAGGCAGGGGCGGCGCTGTTGCGTGTAGGGCTGATCCGGCTGGACGCAGGGGCATGTGCTGGTCGTGGTGGTGCACCACATCATTGCCGATGACTGGTCCTACGGTTGCTGGTGCAGGAATTCAGGCAGATCTACGACGCGGCTGTGCAGGGCAGGCAGGCGGACCTTGCTCCGCTGCCCATCAATACACCGACTATGCAGCCTGGCAGCGGAGCTGGATGGAAGCCGGAGAGCGACCGGCAGCTGGCGTACTGGACGGCATGCCTGCAGGGCGAGCGCCCGGTGCTGGAACTGCCGGCCGATGCACTACGCCGGGCCGACGGGCATTACACGGTGGCCAGCCAGCAGCGGGTGATCGATGGCCCACTGGCCGACGGCATGCGCCAGCTTTTGTGCGCGCGAGCGACTGACGCCTTCATGGTGTTTCTGGCGGCCTTTCGGTTGCTGCTGGCACGCCATGCGAGGCTTTCGGACATCAGCGTGGGCATTCCGGTGTCAGCCGCAACCGGCCCGAGCTGGAAGGGCTGGTGGGATTTTTCGTCAATACCCAGGTGCTGCGCACCGTGATGCACGAGGGGCTCGGCCTGCGCCAGCTGCTGGCGCAGGTCCGGCGAACTGCCGATGGCGCACGGCCCATCAGGGACATGCCTTTCGACCCGCTGGTCGAGGCTCTGCATCCCGTGCGCACACCGGGGGTGAATCCCTGTTTCGGGTGATGTTCAATTACTTCACCGAGGACGCGGTGCCGCAGCAGGCAGCGCTGCCGGATCGCCGTGCTGGAATCGTACCCGCTGGGCGCGCAGGGGGCTCAGTTCGAGCTGGTGATGAATACCGTGGAGGCGCCGGACGGTACCTTCCATGTGGGCCTGTCGTGGGCGGAGGAACTGTTCCGGGCAGAAACCATCGGGCGCATGCTTTCGCATGTCGGGCAGATTCTGGATGCGATGGTGCATCACCCCGACATGCCCCTCGGCAACGTGCCGCTGCTGTCGGCCGCGGAACAAACGGCCCTGCAGGCATGGGGATGCAATACCCACCGGCATGCGTCACTCGATCTGGTGCTGACTTCCCTCGCGCGCCACGTGCACGCAAACCGCGGACACGGCCCTGCTGTTCGGTTCGGACAGCCTGTCGTATGAAGCGCTGGACCGCCGTACGGAAACCATGGCACGGAACCTGCGTGCCCGGGGCGTACGCCCGAGGACCAGGTGGGCATATTCCAGGAACTCGCTGGACCTGGTGGTGTCGATGCTGGGCATTCTGAAGGCCGGCGCGCCGCCTTCGTGCCGCTCGACCCCGAACTGCCGGCGCAGCGGATTGCATACATGATGCAGGACAGCGGCCTGCAGGTGGTGCTCACGCACGAGCGTCTGCAGGCGAAGCTGCCGGCGGTGGCTGGCGTGAGTGCGGTTCCGATGGAGCGAGGCATTGTCTGCCGGGGCTGAGGCTGGGTGGTGATGCGGACACCGTATATGCGCAAAACGGTGGAGCCGCTTCGGGCGGCGAAGAAATAAACAGTCAGGATCGAACGCGGGACGCAAGAGGATATAGGAAGATGCCCGTATCCGCGGCACCGTTACGAACGGGCTGCCTGACATTCATGGAAGCCAGCTGGCCTATGTAATCTCACATCCGGTTCCACCGGCACCCCGAAGAGGGGTGAGTCACCGCAGTCCTGGCCAGCTGCATGCGAGTGGATGCAGCGTGTGTATGCGCTGGAGTGAAGACGAATACGGTTCTGCACAAGGCGCCCATCGGCTTCGATGTGTCGTGCTAAGAAATATTCTGGCCACTGACCAGCGGTGTGCGGCGGCCATTGCAGCACCGGGTGATCATCGTGATCCGCAGCGCATCTTTGCGCTGATCGAACAACACCGTGTCACCACCATGAATTTCGTGCCCCAGATGCTGCAGGCCTTTCTGGCCAGCCGTCAGGGGCAGCCGACGGAGCTGGAAGCATGTGATGGTGGGTGGTGAGGCCATCGGTACGAAAGGTCCAGTCGATGGCCGTGCAGGGGCTGGGTGAGGGCGTGCTGCAGAACCTGTATGGTCCAGCCGAAACGACCATTCACGTCACCCGCTGGACCTGCCGGGATGACGGGCGCACGCCGGTGCCCATCGGTCGGCCCATCGACGAGACCCAGGCCCATGTGCTGGATGCGGCGCTGAACCCGGTACCGGTGGGCGTGCCGGGCAGAGCTGTACATTGGCGGCAGACTGCTGGCGCGGGGTTATGTGAGACCGTCCGGACCTCACGGCCGAACGCTTCGTGGCCGACCCTTCGACTGACCATGGCGGTCGGCTGTATCGCACCGGTGATCTGGTGCGCTGGAGCGAAAAGGCCAGCTGATCTATCTGGGGCGCATCGACGAGCAGGTGAAGGTACAGGGTTTCCGCATCGAGCTGGGCGAGGTGGGGCGCAGCTTCTCAAAAGCAGCCCGGCGCTGCGCGAAGCCGTGGTGGTGGCGCGTCGGACGGCGCAGGGTACGCAGCTCGCCGGCTATGCTTTCGGGCCATGCTGGCCCAGAAGCTGGATGGTTCCATGCTGCGCCAGTCACTGAAAGCCGTGTTGCCCGGATTACATGGTGCCGTCGGTCATCGCATGGTGCTGGAGGCGCTGCCGCTCAACGCCAATGGCAAGATCGACCGCAAGGCACTGCCCGAGCGGTATTCGAATGCCGGCGAGGCGTACGAAGCCCTGAAGGCGAGCTGGAAAGCGCAGCTCGCGCAGCTCTGGGCCGAGGTGCTGGGCGTCGAACGCGTGGGCCACAGCAGCAATTTCTTCGAACTGGGCGGCCATTCGCTGCTGGCGCTGACGCTGGTCGAGCGCATGCGCGCCGCGGGCATTCGCGCGCAGGTGCGCGCGAACTGTTCAGGCGAACGGTGCTGTCGGCCTTTGCCGATGCAGCTGGCACAGGCGCGAAAGGCCGCTGCGCTGGCCCGTGCGAAGCGGGCGGGATCGTGGGTGAGGGCGCAGGAGGGGCGCGGCGATGGTGACATGCCGTCCGCCCAGCGGCATCCGGATGGCTGCACGCACATCACGCCGGACATGCTGCCGCTGGTGCAGCTCCGCAGGCCGACATCGACACGGTGGCTGCACAGGTACCGGGTGGCATGGCCAACGTGCAGGACATCTACTGCGCGCGCCGCTGCAGGAAGGGATGCTGTTCCATCACCAGCTGCAGCAGGGAGGCGACCTATCGTGACGCCGACGCTGCTGGCCTTCGATACGCGCGAACGGCTGGAACGCTTCGTGGCCAGCCTGAACGAAGTGGTCGCCCGCCACGACATCCTGCGCACGGCCGTGTTGTGGGAGGGCCTGTCGAAGCCGGTGCAGGTGGTGAACCGGCAGGCGCATGTCGTACTGGAATGGCCTGACATCGACAACGCAGCACATGTCCGGGACCAGCTGGAAAGCCTGATCGACCCGACGCGCCACCGCATCGATGTGCGCAGGGCACCGATGATCCGGCTGCTGGCGCGCAGGATGCTGGCGACCGCTGCGCTGCTGCAGCTGGCCTCGCACCACCTGATCAGCGACCACACCACGCTGGAGCGCATGGTGCACGAGATCGGCCTGCTGCTGCAGGGCCGAAGCAGCGAACTGCCGCCGGTGGTGCCGTTCCGCAATTTCGTGGCGCAGGCCGTGCTGGGTGCTGATGAGGCTGCACACGAAGCCTTCTTCACCGACATGCTGGGCGACGTCGAGAGACGACTGCCCGTGTCAGCATTCTCGATGTGATGGGCGATGGCAGCACCGTGGAAAAATCACCATCCCGCTGCCCGGCGAGACCTGTCGGCACGGATCCGGCAGGTGGCCCGTGCGCGGGGGTGAGCGGCGCAGCCAGTGTGTTCCATCTGGCTGGGCACTGGTGCTGTCGGCCACCAGCGGGCAAGACAGTCCGTCTTCTGCGGTGCTGTTTGGCCGGATGGGGGGCGTGGCCGGTGCGCGATCAGGCCAGGCATGTTCATCAACACGCTGCCGGTGCGCATCGATGTGGGCCGCGCCTCGGCACAGGCAGCGCTGAAAGCCACGCATGGCCGGCTGGCAGCCCTGCGAGGCACGAGCATGCCAGTCACTGGCGCTTGCACAGCGCTGCAGCAGCGTGCCTGCAGGGGCGCCGCTGTTGCGGCCCTGCTGGGATTACCGCTACGATGGCACGGACAGCCATGCCGAGGGCAGGATCAGGCCTGGGCCGGCATGAGGCGTGCTGGGTGGAGAAGAGCGCGCAGTGCCCGTTCGACCTCTCGGTGGACGAGGACAGGTGATGGGTTCACGCTGGTGCCGCAGATCGATCTGCGTATCGGTGCGGCACGTATGGCAGGGGTACATGCAGCAGGCGGTGGAAGCGCTGGTGCAGCGTCTGGAACGTGGTGAGACACGTCCGCTGACCCGAGCTGTCGGTGCTGCCGCAGGAGAGCGCAGCGGCTGGCCGTGTTGGGGCGGGGCTTGTGTGAGACGGTGGTGTTGTCGCTTCGTACATCGGTGGCGCGGCGGCGGGCGCAAGAATGCTGCAGCCGAGGACGGTTGGCGAGATTCGGTGAAATCGAGACTGAACGCGCTGCCTTTTGCCTTCCCGTCGTTTCGAAGCCCATGCGGCCCGAACGGCTCGCATGCCGTGGCCCTGGTGTTCGAGAGGCGGTCGCTGAGCTACGCCGAAGTCAACGCGCCGCGCCAGCGGATCGCATGCGCTGGTCAGCCCACGGCGTGAGGCGCAGGATACGCGATCGGCATTGCGGTGGAACGTTCACCGGAGATGATCATCGGCCTGCTGGCCATCCAGAAGGCAGGTGGTGCGCCACGTACCGCTGGACCCAGCCTATCCGGCGGACCGTCTGGTGCAGCATGATGCAGGACGGTGGCCTGCGCTGTGCTGACGCAGGCGTATCTGCAAAATACGCTGCCGAAGGTGGAGGGTGTCCGGGCTGCTGGATATTGCAGAAATCGGGAAGATGCGTCCAGCGAGAAACCCGTCGGTGGCACTTGCCCCCGACAGCCTGGCCTACGTGATCTACACCTCGGGCTCCACGGGCATGCCCCAAGGGGTGGCGATCAGCCACCGGGCGCTGGCCGCCGCACGGAAGCAGCCATCGGGTTCTAGTAGCCTGCGTGCCGTGGACCGAGATGCTGCAGTTCTCGACGATGAACTTCGACGGTTTTGTCGAACAGGTGTTCGGCCCGCTGTGCCGTGGGCGCCAGTATCGTGATTCGTGGCCGGGATATCTGGGACAGCCAAACCTTCCATGAGCATTTGCTGGCCGATGGCATCACGACGGCAGACCTTACCACCGCCTACTGGTCACTGCTGGTGCAGGACCTTGCCCGGCAGGGCGTGAAGGACTACGGCAGGCTCAGGCACGTGAGGCGTCGGCGGTGAGGCGTTGCCGCCAGGATCATCAGTACATGGCGTAGGGCCGGGATGCGGGATATTCGACTGGTGAATACTATGGCCCGACGGAGGCCACGATGCGACCACGATTCTGGACTGCGCCCTATGCCGCATGGGAACTTCACTGCCCGTTCACATGCCGATTGGCTCGTCCGCTGCCAGGGCAGCAGGTGTACGTGCTGGACGGCGATCTGAATCCGGTGCCCACAGGGCGTTACCGGTGAGTTGTACATCGAGGCGCGCTGCTGGCGCCGTGGCTACGCGAATCGTGCTGATCTGACAGCCGAGCGTTTCATTGCCAATCCGTTCGGAGCAGGTACACGCCTGTACCGTACGCAGGCGATATCGCTACGCTGGAACGAACGCGGGCAACTGGAGTATCTGGGCCGGATCGATGCGCAGGTGAAGATTCGTGGATTCAGGTTGAGCTGGGTGAATTGGAGGCCCAACTGCTGCAGGTGCCGGGAGTACGTGAGGCGGTGGTGGTGGCGCGCGAGACCGCACAGGGGCACGCAGCTGGCGGCTTATACTACGAGGTGCCTGGAACAGGCGATGACACCGGATCTGGCAAACTGGATGCCATCTTCGTCCGCCAGGCACTGAAAGCTGTATTACCGGACTACATGGTGCCGGCTGCGATCCCGCGGTGCTGGACAGGCTGCCGCTCAACGCCAACGGCAAGATCGACCGCCGGGCTCTGCCGCGCCGGTATTCGATGCCGCGATACCTACGAGCGCCTGAAGGCGAGCTGGAAATGCAGCTTGCGCAGCTCTGGGCCGAGTGCTGGGTGTCGAGCGTGTGGGCCGTCACGATAACTCTTCGAGCTGGGTGGCCACTCGCTGCTGGCGCTGACGCTCGTTGGCGAGGATCAGAACAGTGGTCTGTCCGTGGAGGCCAGTCTGGCGCGGTTGCTGAAAACCCAGACGATTGCGGGGTATGTGGCGAAGAGGACTATGGATACGAACGCACCCGGCTGCATGCGGAGGGCCTCGAGCGCCTGGCGGTCAGCCTCAATCGCTGCGCCGTGCCGAACCCGCAGCACCGCTCTTCATGGTGCATGAGGGGCGTGGCGGTGTGCTGGATTGCGTGACGCTGGCACGGGCGCTGGTGGACAAATGTCCCGTCATGGGGCTTTCTCTGGATGCCGATCATGTGCCGGGCGACATGATGCGGATTGCGCGTCTGCACGCCAGAACCATCAGAAAAATCCAGCCAGTGGGCGCCGTAAGGGTTGCTGGCTGGTCGCTGGGGGTGCGCTGGCGCCTCTCATTGCAAAGGTACTGGAAGACGAGGGACGAGAGGTTGCCTGGGTGGGGGCAATCGATCCGTATATCCAGTCACTGGATCGGGAAGATATTTCGCCCGTCGATTTCGTCCGTGCTTATGTGCAAAGCCTGGTGTCTGAGAGAGGGCGAATACTGCTCTTTGCGACAGGAATGTGATTGCCTGGCTGGATGAGGTAAAGGAATCTGGGAGATGAGACCTTCACCGTTGAATGGGTGAGGGCGTTGACGGAGCGTGTCAGAAGATTAGGGCCTCCCCGTTCGCCTGACGGCCAGGATATGGACGGAAAAGAACTTCAGTTGGGAAGCGGGGAACTTTCCGACCTGTTTGCTGCTTCATGGAAATTGCACAAGGCCAGCAATGCTCCGTGCGAGGGCGTTCATATTCGCGCGCCCATGAGCATCTGGTGGGCGGGGACCGCCGTTCCGAGCACGCAAGCGTGTTTACCGGATGGATGAAGAGCGATACATTTACAGAAAAGGGTTCTGTCAGAAAATCATGCAGGCATCATCCGGTCGGAAGTTCTGCTAAGGGATATCATATCCATCTCATGAAAGCTGGATGTGGACATTCTGCAGGCCCGGCACCGTCTGTACCAGATGGCGCGTAGCCAAACATCTTCATGCCAGTCGGGCAATACCCGCAACGGCAACCCATCACGATGATCACGCTCAACTTGGAACGTAATCGGTCCGTCCTGAACAACCCGCTTCGCCCTGATTCCCAGTGCCTGGGCCCGGGAACCCCCTGCAGAGATTGCAGGGATTTGCGATCATAGGGGCTCGTTTTCTTGCAAATTCTCCGAGGGTTCTCATGGGTCCAAAGCCATCACAATCACAGACTGGCGAGCTGTTCGGGTATCCGCTGCGCGATCACCTGAACCTGAAGCATCCGCTGATCCTGCTGGGTGACTGGATCAGTGGGAGCGCATCGATGCACTGGTGGCGGACCAGTTCAAGTCCCCGTGCAGGGCGGCCCGCCACGTCCCTCGTTTGATTGCGGGGCTGCTGTATCTGCAGCACGCCTTCGATCTGTCCGATGAGAAGTGGTGGCAACCTGGGTGGAGAAACCCGTACTGGCGGGTCTTCACCGGGAGATCTACCTGCAGACCAGACCGCCGATTGATCCGTCCAGCCTGACGCGCTGGCGCAAAAGGCTGGGCGAGGCTGGCGGAAGAGATGCTGTCGCTGACGCTGGTTCTGGCGCAGGAGCTTGGCATGCTCAAGGAATCCAGCTTCAAGACGGTGATCGTGGATCGACCGTCATGCCCAAAGGCGTGCGCATCAACGGATTCCCGGCTTCTGGGGCGTACGCAGACAGCATCTGGTCAAGGCTGCCAGGGCGTGTGGCCGAAGCTGCGACAGAGCTACAGTCGTGGCCCCTCAGCTGGCGAGGCGGGTGGGCCGCCATGCGCATGCAAGACAGTTCAAAGCGGATGCGAAATGTGCTCGGCAAGCTGCGCAAACGGGTCAGGCGTATCTGGCGGGATATCGACCGGCAACGGGAGCAGGTGACCGGTCCATTGCGCCAATGGTCGATGACCGATGGCACGGGCCGAACGGATTCTGACGCAGCAGCCGAAAGACGAGGAACAAGCTGTACGCACTGCATGCGCAGGAGGTGGAGTGCATCAGCAGCAAGGGCCCGAAACCCCTACGAGTTCGGTGTCAAGGGTCTCGATCACTACGACGCACAGGGAAAGGTTTCGTTGTGGGCGCAAGATCGATGCCGAGCCGGCTGATACGATAGACACACCCTGCGCGAAGCGCTGGGCAGGCGTCGATTGTGGGAGATTGCCGTATCGACACTGCCGTTGTGGACAAAAGGGGCTATCGCGGTGCTGACGTGCCGGGCGTGAGAATCCTGCGATCAGGACGAGGCGAGGCGTGACGCGCGGGATCAGGGCGATGATCGAGACGCCGCGGTGCCATCCGAACCGACGATGGCCACATGCAGACCGATGGCAAACTTGACTGAAACTGGCTCAAGGGGCATTGGAGATGTACTTCACGCAGTGCTGTGCGGTGCCGGACACAACATCCGGCTGCTGCTGCGTCGGCTGCAGCGCCGGCTGCAGCGTTTGCGCTTTCGTTTGCTGTCGATTCTGGCCTGTGTGACGGCTGATGCTGCGGATCGGTCGGAACTGACGTTGTAGGCAGTGGGCGCAGCGCCAGCGGTCGTTCGAGACTTCAGGCCACTCGACAGGGGCCCGTTCAACGGCGGGCTGACGGGCGGATTCTGGGTTGTTCGGCCGACTCGTAAACCATCTGATGCCCTGTGAGCAGATGCAACAGGCCAACGTGGAAGGCACACGTGAACTGATCCGGATGGCAGCACGTCACCACGCCAAGTATCTGAACTTCGTATCGACGACCTCGGTGCTGACGCCGGAGGATGCGGCTGGACAGGGGAGTGCTCAGGAAAGCTCACTGCCGCGGCATGGTGAGCACCTGCATGGTGGCTATGTCCAGACGAAGTGGGTGGCAGAACGGCTGGTGGAACAGGCAGAGAACGGGGCATCCCGTATCGATTCACCGGGCGGGGAAGGGTATCGGGTGACAGCGAGCATGGCGCCTGCCAGCTGGATGACTCGTTCTGGGGCGTCGTTCGCGCGATTGCCGTGCTGGGAGGGCCGCGCCCGAGCGGGAGTTCGGAGAGACGCTGACGGCTGTGGACCAGATAGCCGCGGCCATCGTGGTGCTGTCGCAGTCGGCGGTGCTGTGCAACCGGACGCATGGCACCCGGTGGCGTTGGGCGTATCGGATCGGGCGGCGATACTGGCTGCGCTGCGGCGTGGTGGATACACCATCCGGGAGGTGTCCGATCGGGCGTGGCGGGATGAGGCGCTGCGCTTCTTCGAGGCACATCCGGATGACCCGTCGGCAAGGCTGGGGGCATTCCTGTTCAAGTCGGCGGGTCGGGGCATCAGAGATGCACCGGTTCGGGAAGCGGTTCCAGTGAGCAGTGCGGTGACGCGGGATGCGGCGCAGGCACTGGGGGTGGAGCTGTTGCCGGCCAGTGTAGATATGCTCGATCGCTCTGTGTCGTACTTCAAAGCAGTCGGATTTTTACCAGCTTGACCAGAATGGATCGGTCTGAGAATGATCGGTCCGATTCACAGTGGAGCATGAGTGAAGGCTACTGAAACAAAACGGCGTTCTCATGAATGAACGGGCTCCAACAAAAGTATTGGGTTTCATGGTGCAGGGAGGAGACTATACTGCTGACGTTTTAATGTGTCCGCTATTTGAGGCGCTGCAAAACAAGTTTGTCAGGGGCGGTGTTCTCCGGGTACATAAATTCCAGTTGTGCTGTTTGCAGGCGTGTGGTTGGTTTTTTTCTGCAAGTGGTTGTACTGGATTTTTGCCATGTAGTTCACTTTCCTGTTTGCCGAAGCTTGTTTTTTTGATTGTACTTGTGAGGTCTGTCGATGAGTGATGGTGTTGCGATCATTGGTATTGGATGCCGATTTCCGGGAATGCAAATAGCGCGTCCGAGTTGTGGAAGATGCTCACGGAAGGCAAGGATGCTGTTTCGGAAGTCTCACCCGATCGGTGGTCGGTGGAGGAGTTCTATCACCCATCCAGGGGCATGATCGGAAAAAGCGCGACACGATGGGCAGGTCAGATTGAAGATATTGACCGGTTTTGATTGCGAATTCTTTTGGAATTTCTCCACGTGAGGCAGCGCTGATGGACCCTCAGCAACGCATGCTGCTGGAGGTTTGCTGGGAAGCGATGGAGGATGCGGGAGAAGTTCGAGGTGTGGAAAAGGGCGCCAGATTGGCGTGTTTGTCGGTGGGTTTGCACTCGACTACATGCTCATGCAGATGGGAGTCAAGGATCTGTATGGCGTTGAGGTCCCATACTGCAACAGGCTGTATGATGACCCTGCTGGCAAATCGTTTGTCGTACTGCTATGGCTTCACGGGGCCGAGTATGGCAATAGATACTGCTTGTTCGTCTTCATTGGTAGCCATTCATCAGGCGTGTACCAGTCCTCTCTGGGCGAGACGGAAAGTAGCTATCGCAGGTGGTGTCAATGCTTGTTGTCACCAAGCTATGACTGTAACAGAGTCCCGGGCAGGGAATGCTCTCTCCCACTGGACGTTCCCGGGCATTTGATGCGTCCGCAGATGGCTATACTCGCGGAGGGCGCTGGTCTGGTGGTCCTGAAGCGTGCCGATCGGGCGCTGGCGGATGGGGACAGCATCTATGCGCTGATCAGGGCATCTGCCAGCAACCATGATGGTCACAGTGAAGGCTGACCGTACCGAGCGGTGAAGCACAGATGGCCCTGATGCGTGAGGCGCTGGACCGTGCTGAGATAAGACCGGACCAGATCGTCTACGCAGAGGCCCATGGAACAGGGAACGCCCGGTGGGTGATCCCATCGAGGCGCGAGCTATAGGGGAGGTTCTGCGAGAGGGGCGTAAACCGGGGGCTGAATGCCTGATGGGTTCCATCAAGACCAATATCGGGCACACCGAGGCGGCTGCAGGGGTGGCCGGTCTGATCAAGACGGCGATGGTTCTGAAGAATAGGCAGGTTCCTCCGCATCTGCATCTGAAGAATGTAAACCCTGCGATCGATCTGAAGAACCTGTGCCTCCGCATCCCGACCGAACCGGTGGACTTGGCGCAGGAGGGAGAGCTGTATGCCTGTGTCAATTCGTTCGGATTTGGTGGCGCAAATGCCCATGTGATTCTGTCCTCATGGGAGGGAGAAGGCTCGGGGAAACCAGAGAGCGCTGGGGTCGGGAACGGATCAGCTCCCGAAGGGAAGGAGTCATCCGACTCCCGGTGGTATCTGCCATTGTCTGCAGGAGACGAGCAGTCATTGCGCGCCATGGCCCGGGACATGGGGAATACCTGGAAGAGAAGGATGTGGCGGACAGACTTGCGGATGTCTGTGCTACCGCGTCGTTGCACCGGCAGCATCTGAAGTGGCGCCTGTGCGCCCACGGGAACAATGCGAGCGAGATTGCAAAGGCGCTTGTTTCATTCGGCAATAAAGCTCTGCGGACCCGGAAGGTGCAAAGGGTACGGTATGGCGAATCCAGTGATCATGACAGCCCTGATCTCGTGTTTGTCTACACAGGCATGGGGCCACAATGGCATGACATGGGGCGGTCACTCTACGAAGGAGATGTGGTTTTCTCACATGCTCTGGATGAAGTGCTCGATGTGTTCGAGCAGCTGAACGTTCCCCTGCGGAAGCGCTGGTTCGATGCCGAAAGCGAACATGACATGGACGAGACCGAGCTCGCACAACCGGCAAACTTTGCACTCCAGGTTGCGTTGACGAAATGGCTCGATCATTACGGCGTACGCCCGGATGTCTGTGTCGGGCACAGTGCCGGTGAGCCTGCTGCGGCATGGGCTGCCGGCGTCTTTTCCCTGGAAGACGCGGTTCGCATTTCCTGGGCGCGCAGTCACCTGCAGCAGCGTACGTCCGGTCAGGGAACAATGATTGCCGTTGGTGGACTTGGGGAGTCGCAGGTTCGCGAAATGTTGTCTTCCGGCGAATACAGGGGATGTGTCCATTGCGGCAGTCAACAGTGGCCAGTCCATGACGCTGGCGGGGACGCGCAATCCCTCGACCGTCTGGTCCATCGTCTGGAAGGCGCAGGCCATTTCGTGCAAAGCTCAGGGTCAAGGTTCCCTATCACAGCAGTTACATGGATCCCTGCGGGGAGCCCTGATGGAGGGAGCTGGCAGGCATCGTTGCAAGACCAGCTCATACGCCCCTGTATTCGACGGTAACCGGTGACCGCATTGACGGAGAGGCGCTGGATGCTGCGTACTGGTGGAGGAATGTGCGCGAGCCCGTGCATTTTCCGCAGCTGTCACACAGATTCTCCATGATTGCCATTCGGTCGAGTGGATCGAGGTGGGACCGCATCCTGTACTGGCGCGTTCCATTCGTGAGACGGTGGAGGCGGAAGCACATGTGTTTGAGCGGAGCCTGCACAGCCTGCACAGACAACAGGATGAACGGGCGTCCATGGCCGATCTGCTGGCTGGCCTGTTTCGTCCGGGGCCGGGATCTTGCCTGGTCAAGTCTCAACAGGAGGAGTGGTGGGCGTATCGGGTTGCCGCGCCGTCGCTCTGGCAGGATATGAGGGCTCTGGTACGAAACTCCTTCCATCGCCCGAGCAAGAACAGAAACGCCGGAGCAGCCCCTGCTGGCCAGGCGGGTGGATTCACGTCCTTCCTACGTGGGAGGTCGATCTGCTTGCTCCTAGGCTTTCCTGGCTCGAGGATCACCGGGTTGGCGGTGCGCAGGTGCTTCCGGGTGCGGCTTATGTTGCCATGGCCCTGCATGCTGCCCGGGAGATCTACCCGGATACCCGGGTGGTCAGTGTGTCCGATGTCCGTTTTGAACGGGCGCTCTACTGGTCGAGCTCGGAACGACGCTCGGTGCACATGAGCATCGACCCCGATACGCAGCATTTCGTCGTGTCCAGCCGGCTGAGGGACCGGGATTCCCGCTGGGAGCGCCATTGCAGTGGACGGCTGGAACTGGCACGTGTGTCGGTGCGTGACAAGGAGCCGCTGCTGGCACTCAAGGCGAGGATACCCGGGGGTAAAGCCGGAAAGGGTCAGGAGCAGTGCTATGCAGATCTCCGGCGACTGGGGCTTGAGTATGGTCCCTGTTTCCAGGGGATTCTGGAGGCATGGAAGTCTGGTGGAGAGCTGCTTGCCAGGCTGGGGGTGCCCGCATCCATTCAGGAGCAGCTGGACCTGTATGCATTTCATCCTGTATTGATGGATCTGTGCCTGCAGTCCATTGCTGCGGCAATCCAGGGGAGGATGGTGAAGAGCAGGGTCTACATGCCGGTTGCCCTTGGCCAGGTACATGTTCTCGATGTCATGCAGCCTGCAATGTGGGCGTATGCGCATGTTGAAGAACGGCCGGACGGAACGCTCGACGGAAATGTAACATTGTACAACGATGAAGGTGGTGTCGCTGCCGTCATCAGGGGTTGCAGGGTCAAGGAAGTTGACGCCGGATCGGATGCCCAGGTGACGCCTCAGCGGCTGTACAGTGTCAAATGGGATGCCCAGCCCAGGGAAGGTGAACAGACCCCGGCTCAGGAGCCCGGTACGTGGATACTCTGTGGGCCTGATTCGGAACTCAGAAAGGCGGTCTCCCATGCCTTCCAGCGCGCGGGGCATGCGGTGAACCTCGTCGAGGGCGCGTTGCTGCAGGGACCGACTGCCCGTGGACGAATGCTTGCAGTGCTGAATGATGCGGGGGCATCCTTGCGAGGTGTGCTCGATCTTCAGGGCAACAGTGCCACAAAGGACGAGCTGGATGGGCTGTCCACGCTTGTGACGGGCTCCCTGCATGTCATGCAGGCGCTCGGGGATCATGAAGTCCAGCCGCATGGAACCCAACGTCCGCGTCTGTGGCTGGTCACGCGTGGCGCACATGCCGTGGCGGGTAAACCCGTGACCCGACCAGCTGCAGGCGCATTATGGGGACTGGGACGCGTATTCGGGCATGCGGAACAGGCAGGCCTGTGGGGGGGAATGATCGACCTCGATGAAGGCGCCTCCCTGTTGATGATGCAGCACACATCGTGGCGGAATGTCTGGGGCGGAGCGAGCATGACGAAGTCGCCTGGCGCGATGGCGTACGGCATGTAGCCCGCATGACGGAGTCGAATCTGAGTCTGGAGCCGGAGCATGCCCCGGTGGTGGCAGCAGACGGGATCTACGTCATCACGGGAGGATTGGGGGGATTGGGGCTTGAAACCGCCGGCTGGCTGGTTGGCCGGGGGCCCGTCATCTGCTTCTTCTGGGTCGTTCCGGGTTGCCACCACGGGAGCGCTGGCAGGATACAGACTTGGTGGCCGCCCAGCGTCAGCGTATCGAAGCCGTTCGTGCCATGGAGCGCATGGGGGCCCACATCGGTATCGAGGCGGTCGACATCGCCGATCAGGATGCGCTTCGGGACAGACTTTCCCGATACCGCCAGAAGGTTCAGCTGCCCATTCGTGGCGTCATTCACAGTGCCGGAACCACGAACAATCATTTGCTCGACGACATCGATGATGACCAGTTCTTCGGTGTCTTTGCGCCCAAGGTCATCGGTGCCTGGAACCTGCACTGGGCGGTTCAGGGAGAGCCCCTTGACTTCTTTGTTTCGTACTCCTCGGCCACTGTGCATGTGTCTTCGTCTGGACAGGGAAACTATGCATCAGCCAACGCCTGCCTCGATGCCCTGATGGCGTGGCGACAGGGGCAGGGCTTGCCCGGACTTGCAATCGGGTGGGGGGCCACGGCGGGATGCGGGCCTTGCCAGGGATCTGAATCTCGTGTCGTTCTATGTCCGGCGTGGGCTGTATCCGCTGACCAACCAGCAGGGTATGAGTGCACTTGGTGCGTTGCTCGGTTACTCCGGTGAGCAGGGCATGGTTCTTGGTGCTTCATGGAAGACCATCGCTGCAGAGCAGCCCATACTCCCGTGCGGCACCTCTTGTCAGGGATCTGGTCAGACAGGAAGAGGAGGCGGAATCCGGAAGGTCCTCGCGATGAGGGAGAATGCGGAAACCCTTCGACAGAAACTGGATGGCGAGAGCGATCCTGATCGCTGGATGAGTCTGTTGCATGAGGGTCTGAGAGATCTCGTTTCAGACATCATGGGGCTTCGCGCAGGAACCATGAACATCGATGATGCGTTCACATCGAGGGGTATGGACTCGATGATGGCGATAGAGATCAAGACCCGCATCGAGATGCAGCTTTGGGGTGAGTGTCGCCGTGGTGGACCTTGCTGCGAGGAGCGGTGCAGTCTCTGCTGAACGGATTGTGCGGAGCTGCGCGTCAGTACCCAGTCGAGCGATGATGGGATGCGCTTGCCGATGCCCTGAATGGGCTTGGGGACGAGTCGGCTCAGAAATCTGCCTCGAAGGTGTCGAATGGGACCTGGGTGCTTCTCTAGGTGTTCGTGCTTTGGTTCTTCGGATGTCTTGAATGTAGTTCTCTCGGAAACGATCAGGATGGATGTTGAGTCATGTTTCTTGTCATTCAGTATTTGGAATAATGGATTCAATGGTTGAGCGGAGTTAGGCATGAATGTGATTTTCGGCACGGTGACTGCGTGCTTGGAGCGCCAAAACTGTTCTGTTTCTTTCCTTTTGCTGGAGGAAGTGCGAGGTCATTAATCCCACCTGGCGGTGATCGTCTACCTGCCCTGGCTTGATACTCACTATATCGAGGCTTCCGGAAGAGGCTGGCCCTGACGAAGACCTGGTTACAGACATGGATCAGACTGGTGAAAGAACTTGCTGATGATCTGGCACGGCATGTGTTTCAGGGCCTTTCGCGTTCTACGGACATTCCATGCAATTCTGGTCAGCGTCAGCGTACTGCCATCCTTTCTGAGGGAAAGATGTAAATTTAATCCACAGTTACTGACTCGTTTCGGGTCAAAGAGCCTCTCACCTACCTCGAACAAAGGACGTTTCCTTCATACCCTGCTGATGCAGCGTCGTTTCTGTAGGCTGGAGCGAATGGGGGACATGAAGCGGAGTTTTACGCGACGTGATGAGCTTTCGGGAGATTGCAGCCTCAGAATTGTACTGTGCAGACTTCAAAATGCTGGACGAGGCTTCCTTGCTTGCTGTTAATCGCACCATCGTGTCACTATCTTGGCGTTTGGAGGTGATCGCTTGATGCATTTGGCAGGCCAGGAAGGCGGAGACTTTGGCGTATCGCTGGGCAAATACCAAATTCACGCTGCTGTTTCATGGAGGGCATTTTATGTTGGGATAGTGTGACGAAGATAGCGAAAGTAGTGCGTGTAGAAACAGGATATGTGTGTCGGGGGAAGCGTCTCGTGAAGCTTGAGACTCAACCTTCGGCGCAACACTCGTCCCCATATGAGGTGTTGCCATGGAACAGACCCGAACCTACACCCACCTGAGCCCCGAAGAGCGGGCTGCCATCATGCTGGAACTGCATCACGCCCGTGAAGACAACCGCCCCTGCAGCATCAGGGCGCTTGCCCGTGCGCTGAACCGCAACCCCAGCACGATCAGCCGGGAACTCCGCCGGTTGGGAGACGTCCCCTATGATGCCACCCTGGCCGCCGTCCACTACAGACAACAACGCCAGAACAGCCGACGTGAGCCCGTCCTTGTTCCCGGCACCCGCCTGTACCGGTACGTCTTCGACCGGCTCGTGTACCGCCGCTGGTCACCCCAGCAAATTGCTGCCAGACTACGGCGTATGCCAGCATCGAAACGCCCCGGCCTGGTCAGTCACGAGACCATCTACGCCACCATCTATGCCCAACCCCGTGGGGAGCTGAAAAAGGCCCTCATCGAGGCGCTGCGCCGCTCCAAACCCCGTCGGGGCAATCGTCGCACCACAGCGGCCACAACGCGCAGTTTCGTGCCCGAGGAGCTGCGTATCCAGCACCGCCCCGAGGAGATCGAGGATCGCCTGATTCCCGGACACTGGGAGGGCGACCTGATCAAAGGGGCCTACAACCGCTCTGCCGTTGGTGTGCTGGTCGAGCGTCACAGCCGCTACCTGATCCTGTGCAAGATGGATGATGGCACGGCAGAGGCCGCGCTGGAAGGCTTCACGCGGCAGATGAAGAAGATGCCGGCCTTCATGCGCAAGAGCCTGACCTACGACCGGGGCAGCGGGAAATGGCCTGTTTCCGGCAGCTCAGCGAGCGCCTGAACATCGACATCTGGTTCTGCGACCCCCACGCCCCATGGCAGCGGGCGCAAACGAAAACACCAATGGTCTGCTGCGCCAGTTCCTGCCCAAGGGCATGGATCTTTCAACCATCAGCCAGACCCGCCTGAACGACATTGCCCGACTGATGAACGGGCGCCCGCGCCCTGGCGCTGGATGCCCAGACCCCTGACGAAGTCATGACGAAAAATTCTCGATGACTACGCCAGACCTCTTGTTGCACTTGACTCTTGAGATCGCCCTTGTTGTTTACCGGTAGAGGATGGATTACCTTTGAGTTAGCAGATGTGGCAATAATTTATTTAAGCCCATGAGCAATTAGAAAATTGCTGATAATGTATTGCGACCGGGTCTTTTGGTGTTGTTATGTGTACGTGGTTTTAATGGTTCTCTGGTGTTTGATGTGATTGAAAACGGTTTGCAGGGGTTCATGACATGAGTGACCTCAGATGAGACTGCGGATTCACTCCAGAGCAGCGGGCAGCTCTCGCTGCTCTCCTGAAGAAAGGTGTAAACCAGAGGGTTTTCAACTCAAAAGCGCCCTTCATCTGCGGGAGATCCTCCGTTATCATGTGCACAGGAGACGTTTCTGGCTGGTTGATCAGCCTCGATATGAATGTCGTTGGACAGAAACATTACGGCAGCTGATGACCGTTTATGGTGAATTTGATTCGTCGTTTCTGAACGCGCCTTGGGTGCCGTTCCAGTCGAGGGCAGCGATTCTGCGCACTGCCATTCATGGCGAGGCAAGGCCCATACAGGTGATCATGCGGATCATGCTGTTGGAGACTGCGCTGTGGTTGCGGTGACTGCTTCTGCTATTCGCGGAGGTGCTGTGGTCAGGAGCGCTGATGTCGTCCATGTGAAAGCGGGCGGTTTGTCGAGCGTTTCTTCCTGATCGCGAGGGAGGTGGGGATTTGTATTGCCGCCAGGCTCAGCCAAGTGATCTTCGCGAGGGTGAGAGGGTGTCAGTCTCTTTTTGATTTTAGTCTGGTAGTCTGGTCAGGATGCTTTGGCCATAAAGACTTTGATGACGTAGTTATTTTGCGGTATCTCTTTGGTTCTCTGCACCATGTCGTGTTTGATGGTGGGTCTGTTGGTCCACTGATGGATGAACTCTGGTCGGCATATCTTCAGGAGTCATCATGGCGCAGGGTCGGCGCTTCCCATTCAGTATGGTGATTACGACGCGTTATAGCTGGCTGGAGATGCTCCAGATGGGGAAGTTGGGGCATGGCCGTCCTATTGGTGGGCCAGGCTCTCGAAGCACGCCCCAGAGTCTGGATTTTTCCACGGGCAGTCTCCAGGTTGCCACAAAAGGACAGTGAGCAGGCGGATCTCACATAGACATTTCTCAGGGGCTTTCTGGGAGGGTGCAGCAGTACGCTGCTAGCGTTAGCGCCGGCACTGGCCTCATGTGTTTCTTGCGGCCTATGCATGTGATTTCCGAGGTTCAGTGGGGCAAGCGATTTTGCAGTGGACTCCTGCTGCAGCGAGGAGATCGTCCCTGAGCTGCAGGGAGGTTTGATTGGTTGTTCATCAGCACTTTGCTGATTCGCATGCGTCTTGATGATTCTCCGACATTTGACTGAAGGTTTGTGCTTGCCTGTTCGTGACCGCGCGCTCGATGCCATGGAGCATATGGAGACTCCTGAGTCCAGTGGTTGCTGGGGTGGCTTTTGGACGAGACGGGCTGCTTCCGACACCCACTTTTCCAGTGTCTGCTCAGTTTTCGAACGGAGGCGGAAGAGAGGGTGTCGGGATCTCTCAGGGTTGTCCGAGGTCAGAGTTTGATCTGGGAGATTCTAGTGTACGACCGCCAGCGGAGTTTCACCTATGGCGGGCAGGGTAAGCTGCGGATGGGTTGATTACAGTGCATTGCGCGATTTGATGAGTCGATAGTAACTCAGTTTCATTGGTGGCTGATGACGCTGCTAGCAGCAGGCATCTGCAATAAAGGGAGTTTCTGCTGACGGGCTGCCGTTGTTGACGGAGCCGGAGCGTGAGCAGGTCATTCATGGGTTCAATGCCACACAGGCCGAGTATCCGAAGGATGCGCTGATCCATGAGCTGTTCGAGCAGCAGGTCGAGCGCACGCCGGAAGCGGTGGCGGTGCAGTACGAGGACGAGCAGCTGACGTATGCGCAGCTGAATGCGAAGGCCAACCAGCTGGCGCACCGGCTCAGGGCGATGAGGGATGCTCGGGAGCTCCGGTAATAAAACCGGATGCGCTGGTGGCGATCAGTGTGGAGAGAAGTCTCGAGATGGTGGTGGGGCTGCTGGGGATCCTGAAGGCGGGGCGGCGTACGTGCCGAGTGCGATCCGTCCCTATCCGGCAGAGCGTCTGCGCTATGTGCTGCAGGGACAGCAGAGCCCGTGGCGTTTCTGACGCATGGTCTGATTCCTGCTGCATTGCGCGAGCAGCTGCAGGACGTGGTGGGCGGTGTGCCGAGTGATCGGGCTGGATGCGTCATCGGAACTGTGGCAGGGAGCCCGAGAGGGAAAACCTGTCATCCGCGTCCATGGGGCTGCAGCCCTCTCATCTGGCGTATGTGATCTACACCTCGGGTTCGACGGGCAAGCCCGAAGGGCGTGATGGTCGAGCACCAGAATCGTGGCAAGGCTGTTTGCAGCCGCACAGGACTGGTTCCACTTTGGTTCAGGGGATGTCTGGACGCTGTTCCATTCGTTTGCCTTTGACTTCTCGGTGTGGGAGATCTGGGGGGCGCTGTTGCATGGTGGACGGCTGGTGGTGGTGCCGTATCTGGTGAGCCGTTCGCCGGATGCGTTCTACGGGCTGCTGTGTGGATGAGGGGGTGACGGTGCTGAACCAGACACCCGAGTGCGCTTCCGGCAGCTGACTGGCGGCCCGGGAGACGGCGAGAGACGGAGAGCACTGTCTGCGCACGGTGATCTTCGGCGGAGAGGCGCTGGAGCCGAGCATGCTGGGGCCGTGGTACGAACGGGCGCAGAACCGGGATACGCAGCTGGTGAACATGTACGGCATTACCGAGACGACGGTGCATGTGACATACAGGCCGCTGAATGCAGAGGACGTGACCAGAGGGAACAGCAGCCCGATTGGTGCACATTCCGGATCTGAGGGTCTATGCGTGGATGCAAACCGGCAGCCGGTGCCGCTGGGTGTGACGGGAGAGCTGCACGTGGGTGGCGCTGGCGTGGCCCGGGGTTACCTGAACCGTGAGGAGCTGACGGCGGAGCGTTTTTGTGGATGATCCGTTCAGTGAAGAGCCCGATGCGCGGATGTACAGGACGGGAGACCTTGGGGAGGTGGCGCCGATGGATCGATCGAGTACCTGGGCAGGAACGACTTCAGGTCAAGATCCGGGGCTAGCGGATAGAGCTGGGCGAGATCGAGGCGCGGCTGGCGGAGCTGCCGCAGGTCAGGGAAGCGGTGGTGCTGGCCAGAGGCAGGACAGAACCGGGCAGGGAGAAGGTCAGCGTGCTGCTGGCGTACGGGTGACAGGCTCGTGGCGAAGCGTGGCTGGCAGAAGGCGGATGTGCCGGATGTGGAGGAGCTGCGGGATCATCTGAAGGCGGAGCTGCCGGGCGTACATGGTGCCGTCGGCGTTTCGTGAAGCTGGAAGCGATGCCGCTGACGCCCAATGGGAAGGTGGACAGGAAGGCGCTGCCGGCGCCGGATGCGGATGCGCTGGTCACGCACTGCGTACGAGGCGCCACAGGGTCCCGGTGGAAGAGGTGCTGGCGGGTATCTGGCAGGAGCTGCTGGGTGTGGAGCGGTGGGGCGGCACGACAGCTTTCTTCGACCTGGGCGGGACACTCGCTGCTGGCGGTGCAGCTGATGGGCGCATGCGCCGGGAGCTGGGCCAGGAGATGGCGCTGCAGGACTCTTTGCGATGCACCGACGACTAGCGGAGGTGGCAGGCGGTCTGCAGCAGGCCGATGAGTCGCTGACGGCTCCAATCGAGCCGGCAGACCGGACGAAGGATCTGGCGCTGTCATGGGCACAGCAGCGGCTGTGGTTCCTGGAGCAGCTCGAAGACCTGGGGTCGGCGTATCACATCCCGGCCGTGTTGCGTCTGCAGGGAGAGCTGGACCGTGAGGCGCTGCAGCGGTCGCTGGATGCGATTCTGGCCCGTCATGAAGCACTGCGCACGGTGTTCGTGCGCAATGAGGCTGGAGAGCCGGTGCAGCGGATACTGCCGGCGCAGCCGTTTGCGCTGGCGTATCACGATCTGTCACAGCTCGCAGAGGCGGAGAGGGAACAGGCCAAGCAGGCGCTGACGGAAGAGACGCTGCACAGGCCGTTCGATCTGACACAGGACATCCTGATCCGTGCCAGTCTGGTGAAGCTGGATGAGCAGGATCACGTGCTGAACCTGTGCATGCACCACATCGTGTCGGATGGCTGGTCGATGGGGTGTGCTGACACGGGAGCTGGCAGCGCTGTACGAGGCGTTCAGCCAGGGTCGGGAGAACCCGCTGCCGGCGTTGCCGATCCAGTATGTGGATTACGCCCAGTGGCAGCGTCAGTGGCTGAGCGGTGAGCGGCTCGAGCAGCAGGTGGCCTTCTGGAAGGAGGAACTGTCGGGGGCGCCGTCGCTGCTGGAGCTGCCGACGGACCGTCCAAGGCCGCCGGTGCAGAGCTTTGCCGGCAGCATGGTGCCGTTCGAACTGGAAGAGGAGATCACGCAAGGGCTCAATGCGCTGGCCAGGCGGCACGGGGCGACGCTGTTCATGGTGCTGCAGGCCGGGTTTGCGGTGCTGCTGGGCAGGTTGAGCGGCCAGGATGATGTGGTGGTGGGCACACCGGTGGCCAACCGCAGAAGGAGCGAGCTGGAAGGGCTGATCGGGTTCTTCGTGAACACGCTGGCGCTGCGCACGAAGCTGGACCCACAGGCCACGGTGGCAGAGTTGCTGGGACAGGTCAGGGAGCGCACGCTGGCAGGGTTTGGGCATCAGGACGTGCCGTTCGAGCAGGTGGTCGAGGCGGTGAGTCCCGGAGCGGGACATGAGTCACAGTCCCGCTGTTTCCAGGTGATGCTGGTGCTGCAGAACAACGCAGAAGTCGAGCTGAAGCTGCCGGGGCTGACGCTGGGCATGGAGGAATTCGGGCACGAGACGACGCACTTTGATCTGACGCTGTCGCTGGGCGAGGCCGAGGGGCGGCTGCAGGGGATGGTGGAGTACGGCACGGCGCTGTTCGAGCGGGAGACGGTGGAACGCTGGCTGGGGCACCTGAGGGTGCTGCTGTCGGCGATGGTGGCCGATGAGGCCTGCACATTGGCCGAGTTGCCGCTGTTGACGGAGCCGGAGCGTGAGCGGGTCATTCACGGGTTCAATGCCACGGAGGCCGAGTATCCGAAGGAGGCGCTGATCCACGAGCTGTTCGAGCAGCAGGTCGAGCGGACACCGGAGGCGGTGGCGGTGCAGTACGAGGGACGAGCAGCTGACGTATGCGCAGCTGAACGCGAAGGGCCAACCAGCTGGCGCACTGGGCTGCTGGGACCACGGTGCGGGCCGCGGCCAGTGCGTGGCCATCGTGGCACCACGCGGCATTCCGATGCTGCTGGGCGCAGCTGGCCACACTGAAGGCTGGCGGCACCTATGTGCCGATCGATCCCGGAGTTTCCGCAGGAGCGCCGGCTGTTCATGCTGCAGGACTGCCGGGCGAAGGTGGTGCTGTCCGGTGATGCTGCGGTCGAGGCAGAGGGATGCGGCACAGGCGGGCAGGACGCAGTGGCTGGATCTGGGCCACGCGATGCAGGTTGTGGCAGGGCTGTCAACGGACAATCCTGCAGTGCCGAAGGCCGAGTGCGCAGAAGCGGCGTACGTGATGTACACCTCGGGCTCGACGGGCCAGCCCAAGGGGGTGGCGGTGCCGCACCGTGCGATCAGCCGTCTGGTCATGTCGAACGGGTTTGCCGAGCTGACGGCAGACGATGTGGTCGTGCATTGCAGCAACACGGCGTTCGATGCCCTCGACGCTGGAGGTGTGGGGCGCTGCTCAATGGTGGGCCGGATACTGGGATGGTGTCGCATGACCAGGTGCTGGATCCTGCAGAGTTTGGTCGGATCATGCGTGAAGGTGGTGCGACGGTGCTGTACCTGAGTGCAGGGCTGTTCAACCAGTATGCGGATCAGCTGCCGGAAGTGTTTGCGCAGCTGAAGTACCTGATCGTGGGGGGAGACGTGCTCGATGCCAACGTCATCCGGCGGGTGCTGAGAGAACAGCGCGCCGCAGAACCTGCTCAATGGGTATGGGCCGACGGAGACGACGACGTTTGCGGCGACGTGCCGGCTCGATGATCTGGTCGATGAGACGATGACGCAGGTGCCGATCGGCAGGCCGATTGGGCAACACACAGGTCTACATTCTGGACGGTCAGGGCCAGCCGGTGCCCATTGGTGTGACCGGAGAGATCCACATTGGTGGAGATGGTGTGGCGCTGGGGTACCTGAACCGGCCTGAGCTGACGGCCGAGCGCTTCATACCGGATCCGTTCAGTGATGAGGCGGATGCACGGATGTACAGGACAGGGAGATCTGGGTTACTGGCGCGCAGGACGGTCTGATCGAGTTCGTGGGCCGGGAATGACTTTCCAGGTCAAGATTCGGGGGTTTCCGGATCGAGCTGGGCGAGATCGAGGCGCGGCTGGGCGAGCTGGCTGAAGTGAAGGAAGTGGTGGTGCTGGCGCGGGAGGACCAGCCGGGCGACAAAGCGGCTGGTGGCGTACTGGACGGCCCGGGAGGGACTGGCCGAGGAAGCGATTGCCGAATGTGGAGCGAGCTGCGGGATCACCTGAAGGCAGAGTTGCCGGGAGTACATGGTGCCCAGTGCATTCGTGCGACTGGAGCGATGCCGCTGAACACGAGCGGCAAGGTGGACAGGAAGGCGTTGCCGGCGCCGGATGCGGATGCGCTGGTCACGCATGCGTACGAGGCGCCACAGGGCCCGGTGGAAGAGGTGCTGGCTGGGTATCTGGCAGGAGCTGCTGGGTGTGGAGCGCGTGGGGCGGCACGACAGTTTCTTCGATCTGGGCGGGCATTCGCTGCTGGCGGTGCAGCTGATCGGGCGGATGCGCCGGGAGCTGGGTCAGGAGGTGGCGCTGAAGGACTCTTTGCGGCGCCGACGATTGCGGAGGTGGCGGGCAGTCTGGCGCAGGCCGACGAGTCGTTGACGGCGCCGATCGAGCTGGCGGACCGGACGAAGGATCTGGCGCTGTCGTGGGCGCAGCAGCGGCTGTGGTTCCTGGAGCAGCTCGAGGATCTGGGTCGTGCGTACCACATGCCGAGGCGTGTTGCGTCTGCGGGGAGAGCTGGATCCAGAGGCGCTGCAGGCGGCACGCTGGATGCGATTCGTGGCGCGGCACGAGGTCGCTGCGCACGGTGTTTTGCGATGACGCGAAGGAGGCGCGGTCCGGCAGGTGATACTGCCCGGCAGCGGCTTCGTTTGCGCTGTGGATCTGTCGGACGACTGCGCATCGGGCGCGGGTCACCGGAAGAGATGCGAAAGGCCCGCAGAAGGCGCTGCAGGCGGCAGAGAGGCGCAGGGAGGCTGCACTTCGATCTGGCACAGGACGCTGATCCGTGCCAGTGCTGGTCAGGCTGGGCAGCAGGAGCATGTGCTGTATCGTGAGCATGCACCACATCGTGTCGGATGGCTGGTCGATGGCGTGCTGACCCGCGAGATCGTGGCAGCGCTGTACGAGGCGTTCAGCCAGAGAGCAGGAGAATCGCGACTGCCCGGTGTTGCCCGATTCAGTATGCAGATTACGCGCAGTGGCAGCGGCAGTGGCTGAGCGGGAGAGCGGCTGGATGAGCAGCTGGACTTTCTGGAAGGAGGGAACTGGCAGGGGCGCCCGGCGCTGCTGGAGCCCTGCCGACGGATCATCCCAAGGCCGGGGACAGCGCTGCATCGCGGTGCTCGGTTCAGCCGTGGCTGGACGCCTGGACTGGACGAGCAGCTGCAAGGGCTCAATGCGCTGGCCAGACGGCACGGGGCGACGCTGTTCATGGTGCTGCAGGCCGGGTTTGCGGTGCTGCTGGGCAGGCTCGAGTGGCCAGGATGATGTGGTGATCGGGCACACCGGTGGCCAACCGTCGAAGGAGCGAGCTGGAAGGGCTGATCGGGTTTCTTTCGTGAACACACTGGCGCTGCGTACGCGGCTGGATCCACGGCGACGGTGGCAGAGCTGCTGGCGACAGGTCAGGAGCAGCACGCTGGCGGGGTTTAGGCATCAGGACTGCCCGTTCGAGCAGGTGGTCGAGGCGGTGAGTCCGGAGCGGAACATGGATCACAGCCCGCTGTTTCAGGTGATGCTGGTGCTGCAGAACGCGCCGGACGAGGAGCTGCGGTTGTCTGACCGGGCGCTGGGGGCTGGCAGCCGTCACCCTGGCACGAGACGCACGCACGTTCGATCTGACGCTGTCGCTGCAGGAGGACGAAGAGGAGTCTGCAGGGATCGCTGGAGTACAGCACGGACTCTGTTTCGATCAGGGAGACGGTCGAGCGCTGGCTGGGGCACCTGGCAGCGGCTGTTGCTGTCGGCGATGGTGGCCAATGACGAGACCGCATTGAGCTGAGCTGGCGCTGTATGACGGAGCCGGAGCGCGATCAGGTGCATTCACGGGTTCAATGCCACAGAGGCCGAGTATCCGAGGGCAGGCGCTGATCCATGAGCTGTTCGAGCAGCAGGTCGAGCGGACGCCCGCAAGCGCTGGCGGTGCAGTACGAGGGAGAGAGTCTGACGTACGCGCAGCTCAACGCGAAGGCCAACCAGCTGGCGCACCGTCTGAGGGCGATGAAGGATGCGTCAGGAGCTCCCGGTAGTGAGGCCCGGATGCGCTGGTGGCGATCAGTGTGGAGCGCAGTCTCGAGATGGTGGTGGGGCTGCTGGGGATTCTGAAGGCGGGGGCGGCGTACGTGCCGGTGGATCCGGAGTATCCGGCAGACCGGATTGCGTACATGCTCGGGGATTCGCAGGCGAAGGTGCTGCTGACACAGCGGACCCTGCAGGAGCGGCTGCAGGCAGCGGCCCGGGGAGATGACTGAGGTTCGGGAGCGATTCTGCTGCTCGATGACGAAGCGACGTATGCGGGCCAGCCGGAAGACAACATCGGTCGTGAAGAGACGGAGCAGACCTCAAGGCATCTGGCATATGTGATCTACACGTCGGGTTCGACGGGCCAGCCCAAGGGGGTGATGAACGAACACCGGGGCGTGGTGAACAGGCTGGTGTGGATGCAGGGGGCGTACGGTCTGGGAGAAGAGGACCGGGTGCTGCAGAAGACGCCGTTCAGTTTCGATGTGTCGGTGTGGGAGTTTTTCTGGACGCTGCTCAACGGGGCGGGGCTGGTGACGGCGCCCCAGGGTCACCGGGATGCGCAGTACCTGGTGGATGTGATCGAACGTGCAGGGGTGACGGTGGTGCACTTCGTGCCGTCGATGCTGCAGGTGTTTCTGGCGTCGGTGCAGGCGGGGCAGTGTGCGAGCCTGCGGCAGATGGTGTGCAGTGGAGAGGAGCTGCCGCTGGCGCTGCAGCAGCGGTGTCAGGAGAGGCTGCCGTCGGTACGACTGGACAATCTCGTACGGACCGACCGAGGCGGCGGTGGATGTGACGTGGTGGTCATGCGATCCGGCGCAGACCGAGGGCAGGAGTGCCGATAGGCAGACCGATAGCGAACATCCGGATGTACGTGCTGGATGAGCAGCGGCAGCCGGTGCCGCTGGGCGTGGCAGGGAGAGCTGTACATTGGTGGCGATGGGTGTGGCCCGTGGTTATCTGAACCGTGCAGGAGCTGACGGCGGAGCGTTTTTGTGCGGGATCCGTTCAGCGATGAGCCGGATGCGCGGATGTACAGGACGGGAGACCTGGGGAGGTGGCGGCCGGATGGTGCGATCGAATACCTGGGCAGGAACGACTTCCAGGTCAAGATACGGGGTCAGCGGATAGAGCTGGGCGAGATCGAGGCGCGACTGGCGGAGCTGCCGCAGGTCAGGGAGGCGGTGGTGCTGGCACGGCAGGACAGCCCGGGAGACCAGCGGCTGGTGGCGTACTGCAGCCCGGGATGGGCTGGCAGAGGTGGATGTGCCGACGGTGGAGGAGCTGCGCGAGCACCTGAAGGCGGAGTTGCCGGCGTACATGGTGCCGGGTGCGTTCGTGAAAGCTCGACGCCATGCCGCTGACGCCCAATGGAAGGTGGACAGGAAGGCGTTGCCGGCGCCGGACGCGGATGCACTGGTCACGCATGCGTACGAGGCGCTTGCACGCCCGGTGCTGGAGGGTGCTGGCCGGTATCTGAGCGCTGCTGCGTGTGGGCGCGTGGGGCGGCACGACAGCCTGGCTTCGATCTGCATTTCGCTGATCACCGCCGATGAGAAACGCAGCTGGCCAGGGTGGATATTCGCTGGGTGTTTCAATCCTGGATCTGCGAGCTGTTTCTGATCAGAGGTGAGGCTGTTGTCAGGAGGTGCCCGCCAAACCTGATCCCGGAAGGGTGTACCCGGATCAGACCGAAATGTTTCCGCTGCGGAATTGACGCAGCAGGAGATTGACGGGATTGTGGAAACGGTGCCGGGGGCGCTAACGTGCAGATATCTACATCCCTTGGCTCCGCTGCAGGAAGGATGCTTTCTTTATCACTGTTTTAACTTGGGCAAATGATCCATATGTTGTGGTTTTTATTTCATTTGAATCGAAGAAGCGCTTTGAAAATTTGTAGAGGCCAGGAATGAGGTTGTATTCAGGCATGACGTGCTGAGAACAGCCATTCTGTGGGAGGGGCTGTCCTAACCCGCGCGACGGTGTAAAATTACATGCAGAGCCAATGGTAGACACTTGCTGGAATATTGTTGTGTTGTCGGAGGATGCGAATACGCTAACGCATCA
>BNJV01003136.1_pt1 | contig 141164 bp, 210 predicted proteins | sample 8540591 | NCBI WGS metagenome assembly BNJV01 (sample SAMD00202457, study PRJDB9452) | human saliva metagenome | host: Homo sapiens
TTTTCATCTCAATCTTTTCATTTTCAGCCATATTCTCTATAATGTAGCCTTTAATATTAAAATAACATTAGGAAATAGAATGACTGATATTAATACCGTTCTCGTAGAACTAAAACGCGGTACTGATGAGATTCTTTCTGAAGCAGATTTAATCGAGAAACTGAAAGAAAATCGCCCACTTAAAATTAAACTTGGTGCAGACCCTACTGCTCCGGATATTCACTTAGGGCATACCGTGGTATTAAACAAACTTCGTCAATTTCAGCAATTAGGCCACGAAGTCTATTTCTTAATTGGTGATTTCACGGGTATGGTCGGTGACCCATCTGGTAAAAAAATACCACTCGTCCCACCGCTTAGCCGTGAAGACGTACTTCGCAATGCAGAAACCTATAAAGAACAGATCTACAAAATTCTAGACCCACAAAAAACGAAAATCGTATTCAACTCTGAATGGTTAGGTAAATTAGGTACTGAAGGGATGATCCGTTTAGCAAGTAACTACACTGTAGCGCGTATGCTAGAACGCGATGACTTCAAAAAACGTTTTGGTAACAACCAACCTATCGCAATTCACGAATTTATTTATCCTTTATTACAAGGCCATGACTCTGTTGCATTAGAAGCAGACGTGGAACTTGGTGGTACTGACCAAAAATTCAACTTACTTGTTGGTCGTGAATTACAAAAATCAGCCGGTCAAAAGCCTCAAGTAGCAATTACGCTTCCATTACTTGTTGGTCTAGATGGTGAGAAAAAAATGTCTAAATCATTAGGCAACTACATCGGCGTGACAGATGCACCAAGCGATATGTTCGGTAAAATCATGTCGATCTCGGATGAATTAATGTGGGATTGGTATAACTTACTTTCTTTCCGTCCACTCACTGAAATTGCGGAATTAAAAGCAGAAGTGGAAAATGGTAAAAACCCACGTGATGTAAAGATTTTACTAGCCAAAGAAATTATCGCACGTTTCCATGATGAAGCAGCGGCAGAGGCGGCTGAGCAAGAATTTATTAACCGATTCCAAAAAGGTGCAATGCCGGATGAAATGCCTGAATTCACCTTTGAAGGCGAAGTGGTTTAGCCACCTTATTAAAAAGAAGCGGGACTAGTTCCTTCTACTTCTGAAGCGATTCGTTCAGCGAAACAAGGTGGTGTGAAAATCAATGGCGAAAAAGTCGAAGACATGAAAGCCAATGCGCCAAAAGGTACAAATGTTTACCAAGTCGGTAAACGTAAGTTTGCACGCGTAACCATCGCATAAAACACTAATGAAAATGACCGCTCTTTTTAAGTGCGGTTATTTTTTAACTGATATCCACAATAGAAGGAAAATAATATGAGCCAAAAAATCTGGGTAACCGGCGATGCGGTTGTCGATCTTATTCCTGACGGTGAAAATCATTATTTACGTTGTGCCGGTGGTGCCCCTGCAAATGTGGCTGTTGGCGTGGCACGATTAGGCAGCCCGAGTGCCTTTATTGGTCGCGTAGGTAACGATCCCCTTGGCCAATTTATGCAAGATACCTTAAATGCAGAAAATGTGAATACACAACATATGATTTTAGATCCGCAACATCGTACCTCTACTGTTATAGTTGGATTAGATAATGGCGAACGCAGCTTTACCTTTATGGTAAACCCAAGTGCAGATCAATTCTTACAAGCCAGCGATTTACCCCCATTCCAACAAAGTGAATGGCTGCATTGCTGCTCTATTGCGCTGATTAATAATCCATCACGCGAAGCGACTTTCGAAGCTATTCGTCGTATTAAAGCTGCTGACGGTTTTTTCTCTTTTGACCCTAATTTACGTGAATCACTTTGGTCAAGCTTAGAAGAAATGAAAACCGTGGTAATGGAAGCAGTTGCATTAGCTGACGTATTGAAATTCTCTGAAGAAGAATTAACGCTTTTGACTAATACTGACAGCCTTGAAAAAAAGCCTTTGAAAAAAAGTGACCGCACTTTATCCCTGAAAAAAATTGATTATCGTGACCTTGGGTAAAGATGGTGCACTCTATCACTTAGAAGGTAAGAAAAAGATGTGATTTCCGGGAAAAGCCTTACAGCCGGTGGATACAACAGGGTGCAGGCGATGCCTTTCGTTGGTGGCCTGCTTGCAGGCCTTTCACAACATCAAACTGGAAAGAAAATGATGTGATTGTGCAAATCATCCGTCAAGCTAATGCCTGCGGAGCCCTGGCTACGACAGCAAAAGGGAGCGATGTCTGCTCTACCAAATCAAACACAATTAGCCGCATTTTTTTAGCGAATTAGCGTGCAAAGCTGCGAATAACCACACCTTTTATTTATGAAGATAATTTAGGAGATATTTATGAAACTTTGGTATTCCAACTCTAGCCCTTATGCTAGAAAAGCTCGTGCTGTAGTGCAATATCATCAATTACAAGATCATGTTGAATTACTCCTCGCAACCAGTGGTTTAGATAAGAATTCCCCCCATAATTTAGACAATCCTCTTGGTCGTTTACCGGCATTACAACGAGAAAATGGTGAATGGCTTTATAACAGTTCACTCATTGCAGAATATCTCGATCACATTGGTACGCAACCTTCACTTTATGGAAACAGCGAGACACGTTGGGAAATTCTCCGTTTACATTATTTAGCCGATGGTATTTTAGAGAATGAAATCTCAGTCATACCTGAAAAATATCTTCGTCCACCAGAGCAATGGTGGCTTGAACGTCATCAACAAATTTTTGACCGTACAGAACGAAGCTTAATCGAGCTCAAAAAAGCCATTGATATCTTTGGTGAAGAATTAAATATCGGTACATTGAATGCCGTATGCGCGATTGATTTCCTATTATTCCGCGATGCTTGGACTCATGCTTCACAACATGCAACCATCAAATCATTAAAAACATGGGCTGACGCAATGAATCAACGCTATGATTGCTTAAAAAACACCTTACCCAAATAAGATTAAATTATGATTATTTTCAATAATGGCAAATACAAAAAGTATCCTAGCTGCAGAAAAAGACGAACTCGCAGAAATTGCTGAAACCGTGCAAAAAGACAAGGATTTTCGACCGCACTTTCATATTGCCCCACCAACTGGCTTGATGAATGATCCTAATGGTTTGATCTTCGATGGAGAAATATCATCTGTTCTATCAATGGTTTCCATTCGATGCAATTCACGGGATGAAACATTGGAAGCATTTAATCACGAAAGACTTCCAACATTACCAATCAGCGGATGATCTGATTCCTTGTGAGCTTTTTGAGTCTCATGGCTGTTATTCGGGTGGTGCTTTAAAAGTCGGTGATAAATTGGCCATGTTCTACACTGGCAATACTCGTCGTCCAAGTGATAATCAACGCGTGCCTTATCAAAATTTAGCGATTTTCGATCTTAACGGGAAGTTGCTTAGCAAACGTCCGTTAATTGAAAATCCGCCAGAAAGGTTATACAGAGCATGTTCGCGATCCTAAACCGTATTTTAACTAAAGACGGCAAAAATCCGTTTTATCTGCGGTGCACAGCGAGAAAATATCAAAGGAACAGCCATTATTTTTGAAATGGATAATCTTGAAGATACGCCTCGTTTATTAGGTGAGCTTTCCTTACCTGCTTTTGACAATAAAAATGTGTTTATGTGGGAATGCCCTGACCTATTGAAACTCGGTGATAAAGATGTGTTTATTTGGTCGCCACAAGGTAAAGAGCGTGAAGCACATCAATTCCAAAATAATTATCATGCGACTTATGCAGTGGGCAAATTAACAGATTTAACCTTTAAAGCAGAATATATCGACGAATTAGATCAGGGCTTTGATTTCTATGCTCCACAAACATTTGCTGGCTTAGATAATCAAACTCATGCCGTGCTTTTCGGTTGGATTGGTTTGCAGATTTAACTTACCCAACAGACAAATTTAAATGGCATTCTGCTTTAACCTTGCCAAGAGAATTACGCTTAGAAGGGACGAGAATTTATCAGCTTCCGATTACTAAAATATACGAAAATTTGACCGCACTTTCTGCGCTTCATCTCGATAAAAAAGAGAATATTGCTAATTTAGATCGTGCGTATCTTAAATTTGAGGTAAATAACCAAGCCTTTGACTTAACCTTCTTCCAAAATGAAAAAGGACAGTCACTGCGTCTATCTTACGAAAATGGTTTGATTTGCTTAGATCGCAGTCAAAGCGAACAAACGGAATTAATGGAAAAATTCGATAGCAAACGTTTCTGTGAAATTGAAAATCTGCAGACTGTTGAAATCTTTCTTTGATCACTCAATTATTGAAATTTTTCTTTAATCATGGTGAAAAAAAGCCATGACATCAAGATTTTTTTCATTGAGAATAGAAAAAAATACAATAACTAGCAATCGTCCATTAGATTTAATGATCGGTTATTTACCGGCTATTCAATATATTTAAAAGATTTTTATGCAAGAAACTCATTTCAATTTATACAAGATAAGCAAAAATGTCCTTTTTGCTTTAACAGCTTTTTCATTAGTCGCCTGTACGACGGCACCAAGTGAACCGCCAAAAAATACTGAACATTGGGCTACTCTAATCAGCGAACAGGAAAAATTTATATCAGATTGATAATAAATTTTATCGTAGTGAGCAATTAGAAGCCCAATCTGAAAGCGTTATTAAATAAATTGAATATTCACACTATTGTGAATTTACGCTTTTTTGACCGTAATGATGATAAACAAGCATTTGGTCATACTAAGATCAATTTGATTAATACCCCATTACTTACTTGGTCAATCAGCCCAGATGAAGTAGCTGATATTTTGTGGCAAATTAAACAACATCAAAAAAATGGTGCGGTTTTAGTACATTGTTATCATGGAGCTGACAGAACAGGCTTAATTGTTGCAAGCTACCGTGTGATTTATCAACATTGGGATCTCAATGAAGCCAAACGTGAAATGCAACAAGGTCCTTACGGCTATCATTCTGTTTGGAAAAATATTGATAATTTCTTCACGCAAGAAAATATGGCTAAGATCAAAGCCGAATTAGATAAACGTTCTAACACAACAAAATAGAGAACATAAATGAAAGTGCGGTTAAAATTAACCGCACTTTTATTTCCCACTACGCTCTTTTATTAAAATTAATGACTATGTTTGTTCAACAACAAAACTCAACACCATCCAATATTGTGGCGTTCAATTTTTCTATTGATTGCCTTTTTTAACGGGGATTGCATCTGCATTTCAAACACCGACCTTGAGTTTATATCTGTCTCAAGAGATCAATGTTTCACCTTTTTTGTGGGCTTATTCTATTCAGTTAATGCCATTATTGGCATTATCTTAAGCCAAATTCTCGCAAAAATATTCTGATAAAGCAAGATGATCGTCGTAAAGTGATGATTGTTTGCTGTTTGATTGCCGTGCTTGGTTGTCTGATTTTTTTGCTTATAGCCGAAATTATTATGTATTGATTATTATCGGTACCACGCTATTAGGGTTAGGTTCATCCGCTAATCCGCAATCTTTTGCTTTAGCACGAGAATATGCTGAAAGCAGCCATCGTGAAGCAGTAATGTTCACCACAATTATGCGAACTCAAATCTCATTGGCTTGGATTGTCGGACCACCACTTTCCTTTTTCATTGCGCTAAACTGGGGCTTTGATTATATGTATTTGGTGGCAGGTTCTGCCTTTTTACTATGTGCAGGCGTCAGCAAATTATTGCCGAAAATTCCTCGTCAAAGTGCGGTTAAAAATCAAGAGATTTTAGACAATACGCCACCAAGAAAAAGTGTGATTTACTTGTTCATCGCTAACCTATTGCTTTGGACCTGTAACAGTATGTATCTCATCAATATGCCATTATTTGTGATTAATGAGTTACATTTAGGCAAAGAATTAGCAGGAACATTAATGGGAACTGCTGCGGGATTGGAAATCCCCGTGATGATATTAGCGGGTTATCTCACCCAATACTTCAGTAAAAAACGCTTAATGATGATTGCTTTAGTTTCAGGGCTCGCCTTCTATTCAAGCTTATTATTCGCTGAGCAAACGTGGCAGCTTATCGGATTACAAATGCTTAACGCGATTTTTATCGGTATTACCGCTACCATTGGCATGGTGTATTTCCAAGATTTAATGCCGACTAAAATGGGCACGGCCACCACACTATTCAGTAATGCAGCAAAAAGTAGTTGGATTATCGGAGGACCTATTGCCGGTATTATTGCGGAAATTTGGCATTACAACTCTGTTTTTTATGTCGCTGTAGCATTAATTTTTATCAGCGTAGGCTGTATGTGGAAAGTTAAATCAGTTTGATTAAAATAAAAAAGAGCGGTCAATTTTGACAGCTCTTTTTTTACTATATTATCGCCATGCTTTGAATTGATTAATCAATCCATTAGTTGAGCTATCATGGCTTGAGACTTTCTCTTTATCTGCCAATTCAGGAAGAATTCGGTTCGCTAATTGTTTACCTAATTCCACGCCCCATTGGTCGAAACTGAAGATATTGAAAATCACACCTTGTGTAAAAATTTTGTGTTCATACATCGCAATTAATGCGCCAAGAGCAAATGGTGTAATTTTTTGCACTAAAATAGAGTTGGTCGGTTTGTTACCCGTAAAGACTTTAAATGGCACAATGTCTTTTACCTCATCCAACGATTTACCGGCTTTCACAAACTCTGCTTCGACTTCTTCTTTGGTTTTACCAAAAGCAAGCGCCTCAGTTTGCGCAAAGAAGTTTGATAACAATTTGCTGTGATGATCACCTAATGGATTATGACTTTGTGCCGGCGCGATAAAGTCACAAGGGATTAACATCGTACCTTGGTGAATTAATTGATAGAATGCATGCTGACCATTTGTACCTGGTTCACCCCAAATAATTGGGCCGGTTTGATAATCACGGATAACATTGCCATTACGATCGACATATTTACCGTTTGACTCCATATTGCCTTGTTGGAAATAAGCCGCAAAACGGTGTAAATATTGGTCATAAGGTAAAAATTGCCTCAGTTTGTGCACCAAGGAAAGTTGGTATTCCATAAACCGACTAATGCTAATGTTACAGGGATATTTTTTTCTAATGGCGCGGTACGGAAATGTTTATCCATTTCATGCGCACCACTTAATAACGCTTCAAAATTATCAAAGCCGATTGAAAGTGCGATAGAAAGACCGATTGCAGACCATAAAGAATAACGGCCACCAACCCAGTCCCAGAACTCAAACATATTATTAGTATCAATACCAAATTCTGCTACCGCTTTACCATTGGTAGAAAGTGCGGCGAAGTGTTTTGCCACCGCGCTGTTATCTTTCGCTGCCGCTAATAACCAATCGCGTGCAGAATTTGCATTGGTCATAGTTTCTTGGGTGGTAAAGGTTTTAGAGGCCACTAAGAAAAGTGTGTTTTCAGGATTTACTTTTTTCAACGTTTCAGCGATATGGGTTCCATCCACGTTTGAAACAAAGTGCATATTCAAGTGATTTTTATAAGGACGAAGCGCTTCAGTCACCATGTAAGGGCCTAAGTCTGAACCACCGATACCAATATTCACCACATCAGTAATCGCTTTTCCCGTATAACCTTTCCATTCACCTGAAATCACACGCTCACAGAACGCACTCATTTTCGCTAATACGGCATTCACTTCTGGCATCACATCTTTGCCATCTACATAGACAGGTGTATTTGAACGGTTACGAAGTGCGGTATGTAATACAGCTCGATTTTCTGTACGATTAATTTTCTCCCCCACAAACATAGCATTAATCGCTTCATCTAATGCAGACTCTTTAGCTAATTGACGAAGCAATTTGAGAGTTTCTTGATTAATTTTTATTTTTTTGAAAAAAATCTACTAAGATTTGATTTTTCAAAAGTTAAAGAATAATCATTAAAACGATTTTTGTTCTTGTTTGAAACAAATCAGCAATCGTGGTATGAGCCAGTTGAGATTGGTGAGCTTCAAGCGCTTTCCACGCTTGTGTATTGATTGGATTGATGTTTTTCATGAATATTTCCTTTTTAAAAAAATTGAATTCTTTACATTTTTGCTTTCTTGCAAAAAACAATTAATCGACATATTCTGTTATAACACGCGGAGTTAATTTTTGTAATCAATTCATAGCTTAAAAATACCACTGTATTTAGCTACCGTTTCAATTGGTAATTCCTTACCCCATAAAATCACTTCATCACCTACTTTATCTTGGCTATCTTCGCCTAAGTCTACCGTTAGCATATCCATTGAGACGCGACCGACAATAGGAACAATACGACCATTTAGATAAACTGGCGTACCTTCTGGCACATCACGCGGATATCCATCACCGTATCCAATAGCGACAACACCAATTTTGGTATCTTTCGGACTGGTCCAAATGCCACCATAGCCAACAGGTTCACCTTTTTTATGTTCGCGCACCGCAAGCAATGAAGAAGTTAAGTTCATCACGGGAGTTAAACCAAATTCTGCACCGACAGTATCCGTTGGTGAAATGCCGTACATAATAATCCCTGGTCGAATACAATCTAAATGTGCTTCAGGCCAAAATAAAATCCCGCCCGATGCAGCAATGGTTCTTTCTCCACCTTTATCTTTTGTCGCCTGAAGGAAACGATCAAGCTGAACTTGCGTATAATCAGAATCTAATTCATCAGCACGGCTAAAATGGCTGACAAAACCTAAGTGCGGTTGAATTTGAGGGAGTTTTTTCAGCTCTTGATAAAAATAGTCCACTTCATCAAGCGACACACCTAAACGGTGCATCCCCGTATCAATCTTCAACCAGACTTTGATTGGACTTGGTACTGCAGCTCGTTTTAATGCTTCAAGCTGTTCACGGTTATGTACCACCGTTTCAATGTTATTTACCGCAATAATCGGTAAGTCTTTTTCATCAAAGAATCCTTCTAGTAATAAGATCGGTTTGATAATACCGTTAGAGCGTAACGATAACGCCTCTTCTAAACGCGCTACGGCAAAGCAATCTACCATGCTTTCTAAAGCAGATGAAACAAATACCACGCCATGACCATATGCGTTTGCTTTTACCACTGCAATAATTTTGCTATGTGGCGCTTTTTCTTTAATAACTTGTAAATTATGTTTTAAGGCAAGCGAACTGATTTTCGCTGTTGCCGGTTTTACGTTCATTTTTCTAATCCGTTCTATCTTGCCTAATAATCATCTCTGTATTCACGCTGTTCGGCAAGGTTATCAAAGCGTGAGAATTGACCGTTAAATGCTAAACGTACACGACCAATCGGACCGTTACGTTGTTTACCAATAATGATTTCAGCAACACCTTTATCTTCAGAATTATCGTTATACACTTCGTCACGATAAATAAACATAATCAAGTCAGCATCCTGCTCGATAGAGCCTGATTCACGCAAGTCTGAGTTTACTGGACGTTTATCTGCACGTTGTTCTAAAGTACGGTTAAGCTGGGAAAGTGCAATAACAGGGACTTCTAATTCTTTCGCTAATGCTTTTAAAGAACGAGAAATCTCGGCGATCTCTAAGGTACGGTTATCTGAAAATGCGGGCGCGCGCATTAATTGAAGATAATCCACCATAATCATACTCAAGCCACCATTTTCTCGATACACACGACGCGCGCGAGAACGCAATTCTGTTGGAGTTAAACCCGATGAATCATCGATATAAAGATTGATTTTTTTGCTTAAACATCCCAAACACGCTGGCAATTTTGCTCCATTCCGTTTCATCCAAGTTTTGACCTGTACGAATTTTTGGTTTGATCTACCCGAGCTAGAGAGGCAATCATACGCATCATAATTTGTTCTGCCGGCATCTCTAAACTGAATACTAATACTGGCTTATCACTTGCCATAGCCGCATTTTCACAAAGGTTCATTGCAAATGTGGTTTTACCCATGGAAGGACGCGCTGCAACAATGATGAGATCCGAAGGCTGTAAACCTGCTGTTTTTCTTATCTAAGTCAACAAAGCCCTGTTGTGACCCCTGTCACACCACTATGATTTTCAAGCTTACTTAAGGTATCGATTCGAGCAATAGTACTTTCCAATACGCTGATCACATTTTGTGGTCCTTCCGTTGAAGAACTGCGTTTTTCAGCGATCGCAAAGACTTCCCTTTCAGCTTCATCCAGCACCATTTTGATATCTTTGCCTTTGGGCGAATAACTGTTTTCTGCAATACGATTTCCCACGGCAATAAGCTCACGTAAAATCGCTTTTTCACGTACGATTTCGGCATAAGCCAAAATGTTAATAGCATTTGGGGTGTTATTAGAAAGATCCGCTAAATAAGCAAAACCGCCTACAGAATCGCTAATACCTTTCGCTTTAAGAGCTTGATCAAGGGTGATTAAATCAATCGGCGTTTGATTACGCATTAATTCCTCCATGGTTTGGAAGATCGCTTTATGCGCAAAAGTATAGAAATCCTCAGCAATGACTCTTTCAGCAATGCTATCCCAATACTGATTACTCAGCATAATACCGCCAAGAACGGCCTGTTCAGCTTCAGTTGAATGAGGCGGGATGCTAACTTGTTCAGTTTTCTTATCGGAAGATTGGATTTGTCGTTGTGATGCCATAAGGATTTCAATTTAAACTAAAAAAACTGTGCTTATGATACCGCAAATACGAGGTGGTTTTAAGAAAAAAGTGCGGTCAATATTTTCAATATTTTAGACATAAAAAAACGGTGGAAAAAAATCCACCGCTCTTTTTTTATTTCAGTAATGTTGATTATTCAACCGTTAAAGTACGACATACGTTAGTTGTACCTTCAGATTCATCACCTTGTGTTAATAAAACAAGATCACCTGAAACTAAATAACCTTTTTCTTTTAATAGGTTAATCGCTGCTTTTTGCACCTGCAGCACTACGAGATTCACCATCAAAAATGAACTGGTGTTACACCGCGGTATAATGCACAACGGTTTAATGTTTCTTGAACACGTGAAAGTGCAAAAATTGGTAAACCTGAGCTAATACGTGACATTAATAATGGTGTACGACCGGAGTGGCTTAATGTAATGATTGCTGCAATACCGCTTAAGTGGTTCGCAGCATACATTGCAGACATTGCTACAGATTCTTCAATATCTCTGAACTCACGATCTAAACGGTGTTTAGAAATATTGATGCTTGGCATTTTTTCTGCACCTAAACATACGCGAGCCATTGTTGCTACAGTTTCAGCTGGATATTGACCTGCAGCAGTTTCTGCTGAAAGCATTACCGCATCAGTACCATCTAATACCGCATTTGCCACGTCCATTACTTCTGCACGAGTTGGCATTGGGTTACTAATCATGGATTCCATCATTTGAGTTGCAGTAATTACCGCACGGTTTAATTGACGTGAACGACGAATTAATTTTTTCTGTACGCCAACTAATTCAGGGTCACCGATTTCAACACCTAAGTCACCACGTGCAACCATAATTACATCAGAAGCAAGAATGATATCGTCCATTGATGCATCATCAACTACGGTTTCAGCACGTTCAACTTTAGCAACGATTTTCGCATCTAAACCAGCTTGTTTTGCTAACTCACGTGCATAGTTTAAGTCTGCACTTGAACGTGGGAAAGATACCGCTAAGTAATCTACACCGATACGAGCTGCAGTGATGATATCTGCTTTATCTTTTTCAGTTAATGCATCTGCAGATAAACCACCACCTAATTTGTTGATCCCTTTATTGTTTGATAATGGACCACCAACAGTCACTTCAGTAAATACTTTTGCACCTTCAGTAGAAAGTACTTTTAATTGAACACGGCCGTCATCTAATAAAAGAATATCGCCTGGCACAACATCTTGTGGAAGTGTTTTATAGTCTAAACCAACGGCTTCTTGATTACCTTCACCTTTTGGTAATTCCGCATCAAGAATAAATTTATCACCAACATTTAAGAAAATTTTGCCGTCTTTAAAAGTAGAAACACGAATTTTAGGACCTTGTAAGTCACCTAAAATTGCCACGGTTTTACCTAATTTTTTCGCGATCGCACGAACACGCTCAGCACGCTCAATATGATCATCTGGTGTACCGTGAGAAAAGTTCATACGTACAACATTAGCGCCTGCTGCGATAATTTTTTCAAGATTGTTATCGCGGTCTGTAGCTGGACCCATTGTACATACAATCTTCGTTCTTCTTAATTTTCTAGACATTATCTAAACTCCACAAATGGTTACAATTTACTAAAGCTTTTTTAAATTTCGGCTCATCCGAGATAAAAAACGCTGGGGATTATACGCTTAAACCTGCATAAAATCAAAATAACTACTGAGACTTTTTAAATCAATTTTTGGTTATTTTTTTAGCAGCTAAATTTAACTTAAAACAAATCCTCTTGTTTTCATCCTCAAAACTGTTTATCATCTGCCACATCTTTTATGCGACTATAGCTCAGTTGGTTAGAGCACCACCTTGACATGGTGGGGGTCACTGGTTCGAGTCCAGCTAGTCGCACCATCTATTAAAAGCCAGTAAATTCTTACTGGCTTTTTCTTTCCTAAAATTTACTTAAAAATCAAATATTTACATATTATTAATTCAACGAATCACTAAAATTTCAAATCTCAAATATTGCCAACTTTTTAGCTATTTTTGTATATTTCTTGCCGTTAATTACGCCAAAATTACGCTGAACAATTTTTATTTTTTTAGTATCTTATTTTTGAATATTATTGTAGTAACAAGTAAAAGTACTAAATATTCTAGAGTAATAGATTAGGATTATTAATCCTGTCATAGAAAATAAGCTGTACTACTCTCTTATCAAGATCTTTTATATTAAAGATAGAGAAAATAGATTTTCTTACGGAGAAATTATGAGTATTGTTCATGTCAATCAAATTGCAAAGAAACTACAAACTTTATTTGAAGGGAAAATTGATGTATCAGGCAATAACAACGATCCTGAAATAACATTCCTTACGAGAAGCCTTGCAGCATACGCTATCCAAATATCAGCCCAAATTGATGAAATTGAGGCTGCAAATTCTATTACAGATGGTTTCGACGATAATGGCATAGATGCAATCTACTTTTTCTCAAACAAACAGAACTCTTTATTTAGCCCAATCCAAATGGATTCAAGATGGCAATGGGGAGCCGCCAACAGGAGATGTTAATAAATTTATTACTGGTATTAAAGATCTAATAAATGGTAATTACGATAGATTTAATAAAAAAATACAAGCAAAACAAGGGATAATTCAGTCCGCATTAACTGGATTTGGAGTAAAAATAGAATGTATCTTAATTTATACTGGCAAAGAGAAGCTTGGACGTCATAATCAGCAACTTATCGATACCCTAGAAAATGAATTAAATGATATTGGAGATGATGACTTCGGAAAAAAATAGCTCAATTTAGACAAATAAATCAAGGAGAGATCTACTCAACTATTGCTCAAGGTGTAGAAGGTGAACCTATTAATTTAGAATTTTCCCTCTCTCAATGGGGGAAAAATAGAGGATCAATTTTTTGCCTATTTTGGAATGGCTTCAGGATGTGAAATAAAGCAATGGTACAAAACAGTATAGTACTAGACTATTTAATAAAAATATCAGAAAAATGCTTGGGAATACCGAAGTAAACAAAGAAATTGAAAATACAATCAAGAATCAACCTGACAAATTTTGGTATTTCAACAACGGTATAACGCTTATTGCTAATAGTGTTAAAAAAAGCTTCGTAGGAGGAACATCTAGAGATAGTGGATATTTCAATGCTACCAATATTAGCATCGTTAATGGTGCACAAACTGTAAGCACTATAGGTAGATTAATTGAATCTGAAGAAAATGATCAAAAATTAGCGCAAATAAAAGTTCCTATGCGCATAATTTCATTAGGTAATGCAAGTGAAGAATTCGGAGCAGAAGTAACGAAGAACAATAACAGACAGAATAGGATTGAAAATAGAGATTTTTGTATCACTAGATGAAAATCAAATTCGTCTAAAAAAACAGAGCTTGCTATTGATGGTATTGAATACAATATTTCTCGCTCTGGCGATTATTCTCCTGCGGAAAATAAGTTCGATGTAAATGAAGCAGTCATAGCTCTTTCCTGTGCATCAGATCAGGTTAATTTAGCTGTTCAAGCTAAGCGTGAAATAGGTAAATTTTATGAAAACTTATCAAGACCACCTTACACTTCAATATTCAATAAATCCACTACCGGTGTTTACTTAAACTATACTATTCAGTGCTTACGTTATATTGAACAACTAATTTCATCTGATTTAGCAAATCTCCCTAAAAAGAGCGGACGTCCATACGGTATATTGATTCATGGAAATAGGATGTTAGCATTATTAACTATGAGTAAATATAGGCTCCAATATAGCGCTTACCATAATTCAATGGAGATAAATAAAGAATATATAAAAACTGTTTTTGAATCAGCAAAAATTCTTTAAATAATGAAGTAGCAACATCATACCCCCGATAAGTTACTAGGAACATTATTTAAAAATCAAAACAATATGCCGAGAGCTATTCAATACAATTATGACAAACTAGCTATCAAAAACCAAACCGCCTTTATGGCGGTTTTCTTTATCCTTACTAATTTTTTTCTCATTCTACTTTTATCTATTTCCTCTACGTTGGCATATAAACTATGCTAAATCATATAGAAACTAAGGATAATTTCTTAAACTCCAGCAAAAAAACACACCAGAATTACGCTACCCAACTGATTTATAAAAATTCAACAGCAAGCTAGTCGCACTCATCTTGCAATCCCAAGCTTTTTAGCTTGGGATTTTTCTTTATCCCTGCTTAATTTGAATGAAATCTTTTTCTGAATAAAACCGCATAAGCAAATGAAAATAATTTGCATTGATCGAAGTAAACGTTTTCGCTATACTTGCAGCTCCTTTATTATCTATTGGGAAGCGACTATGAATTTTAAATTAAGCCTTATTTCAACCGCACTTTTAACCAGTTTTTCCATTTCTACGTTTGCAGAAACTGAGCAAGCCGTAAATACAAACACCGAGACGCTTGAGCAAATTAATGTTCAAGATACGGGTATTAAACAAAATGGTTATCAAACGACAGGGACATCTGTCGTATCAAAAGCTGAAGTGCCAGTATTCGACACGCCAAATACTGTCAATATCCTTTCGACTAAATTATTAGAAGATCGTAAACCTGAATCACTCATTGATGCGCTTTATAACGTCAGTGGTGTAAGCCAAGCCAATACGCTAGGTGGTATGTTTGATGCCATCCAAAAACGTGGTTTTGGTGGAAACCGTGACAACTCAATTATGCGTAACGGTTTACAAGCTGGCCCAGCAAAAACTTTAGCGCGACAACTGAAACCGTTGAAGTGTTAAAAGGACCTGCATCTGTACTTTATGGTATTCAAGATCCAGGTGGTGTGGTTAATATCATTACTAAAAAACCACAACAAACACCACGCTATGTCATTGGTGGAACTTTAGGTAATCATAGCCTATGGGGAACACAATTAGATTTCACTGGTGGCTTAGGAAATGGTTTTGCTTACCGCTTTATCTATGACAAACAAGAAAAAGACTACTGGCGTAATTTTGGCAAAGTGAAAAATACCACTTACGCGCCATCACTTTCTTGGGAAAATGATAAAACTAAAGTGCTTCTTTCTTATGAGCACAAAGATATTCTTGAGCCATTTGATCGTGGCACAAACCTTTTAACGGCAACTAATGCATTACCGGATATCCCTGTATCACGTCGTTTAGATGAGCCAAATAATGAAACTACGGCAAAAACCGATAATATCGATTTCAAAATTGAACACAAATTAAGTGATGGTTGGAAATTAAATGCGGGTTATAGCTACGCTCGTTACAAATATTTCTACGATCAAGCTCGTATTACAAATATTAACGTGAAAACTCGTACAGCCCGCCGTGCGATTGAACAGCAACAAGGCGATCAACGTGTTCATAGCGGTACATTAAATATCGTTGGTGAATTTGGTATTGGTGATATTGCTAACCGTTTTGTAGCTGGTGTAGATGTCATGCGTAATATCCGCGATATTGGACCTATTTATAACCAAGGCATTACAAAGTCAGATATCAATATTGATAATCCACTCTATACTAATCCTGTTGCAGAACATAAAAATGGTAACGGCAACGCCTACCAATATAACCATCTAAAAACCGTTGGTGTTTATATCCAAGATACCGCTTACTTTACAGATAACTTTATCATGACAGGTGGTTTACGTTATGAGTACTTTGATCAATTTGCGGGACGTCATTGTTTAAATGCTGCAAACTGTAAAAAAGGCCAAAATCTAACAAGAACAGGAAATACTGATCAGCACGATGGTAAATTATTGTATCAATTAGGTGCCGTATATAAATTTACGCCACATATTGCGACATTTGCTAACTACGCTGAGTCTTTCCGTCCACAAATGAGTGTTGCAACACCTGTTAGCGGCGATTTAAAACCAGAACAAGGTAAATCTTTTGAAATTGGTGCAAAATACGAAAACTCTGGCTTCAATGCGACACTTGCATTATTCAATATCACCAAACGTAATGTGGCTGAAGCCGTTGGTTCGGGTTCAAATGCGCAACTAAATATCGTGGGCAAACAACGTTCTCGCGGTGTGGAATTCGATCTTAATGGTCAATTACTGATAACCTAAGCGTAGCGGCTAACTATACATACACCAAAGTAAAATCACTTGAAAATGAGCTTTATCCTGATGCGGTAAATCAACAACTTTCTGGTGTACCAAAACATCAAGCTTCTCTATTCTTAGCTTATAACGTAGGTGAATTTGATTTTGGTAACATCCGTGTTGGTGGCGGTGCTCGTTATTTAGGTTCTTGGCATGCTTATAACAGTGATTACACAAAAGCATACAAATTACCTCATGCCGTGGTATATGATGCCTTTATTGCTTACGACACCAAAATCTCTGGCAAGAAAGTGTCTTTCCAACTTAACGGTAAAAACTTAACAGATAAAACTTACTATCCATCCACCTCTGGTAACGCAACAAACACGTTAATCCCTGTTGCATTAGGTTATGGACGTGAATTTATCTTCAACACGAAAGTTGAGTTTTAATTGAGCGCACAATACGAGGGCGAATCATTTCGCCCTTTTTTCGTTTTTTACTTTATGGATAATCAATGAATTGGCAAACTGAACTTAACTCAAGTTTAAGCTGGATTTTGACCGCACTTTTCTGGGTGAGTTTGTATGCTTTAGCGTGGTAATGATAGCGCTAAAGCAAACCTCATTTGGTCAAAAGTTTTGGCATATTGCATCTCCCTTCGATTAATCGTCGTAACAGCATCAAAATCATCCTTATGCTACTGGTATTGTTTACGATGATTTTGCTAGAAGTGCGCTTTAGCGTACTCAACTCTTTTTTCTATAATGGGCTTTATAGCTCCATGCAGGAATTAGATGCGGATAAGTTTTGGTTCTTTGCAAAACTAAATGCTCTCTTAGTATTGGTACAAGTTATCCACTCCATTGCCGATTATTTCTTACGGCAAGTATTTGAAATCCGTTGGTTGGAAAGCTTGAATAAAATCCTGGTTAAACGATGGTTAGAAAATAAAAAATACTATCGTCTCAAATATGAAAAAGATCTACCCGATAATATTGATCAACGTATTGAACAAGATGCGCGTGAATTCATCAGTAGCACTGTCACTATTGTACGTGGCATGATTAATTCTGTTCTGACCACCATTGAATTTACTATCATCCTTTGGTCACTTTCTGGAATATTAAGTCTTTTTGGCTTGAATATCGAAAAAGGCGTCGTTTTCTTTATTTATGCCTTTATTATCCTCGCAACGTTAATGTCCGTTTGGATTGGTCACCCTTTAATCAAGCTGAACTTCAATAAAGAAAAACTCAATGGTGACTACCGTTATTCTTTGATTCGAGTGCGAGATAATGCGGAAAGTATCGCTTTCTATCAAGGTGAACTGCAAGAACAACATTTATTGAAAAACAAATTTGCTCAAATCATTCATAACCGTTGGGCAATTGTATTGAGAATGTTGGGATTAGACGGCTTTAATGGAAGTGTCACGCGCGTTGCAAAACTCTTACCGTTAATGCTGCAAGCGCCTCGTTTTTTCACTGGACAAATCAAACTGGGCGATATGCACCAAACTGTGCAAGCATTTAACCGATTAATGACCGCACTTTCCTTCTTCCGTTTGTTCTATGAAGAATTTACGCTCTACCAAGCGCGTTTAAATCGTCTTTATGGTTTTATGACGAAGTTGGATGAATTAGATCATTTAGAGGTTCATCAACCCATGAAATGCTCTAACCGTGTTGCGTTATCAAATTTTGGTATTAAAGATGACCAAGGCAGATTGTTGCTTAATAACTTAAATATTGAATTAAAAAATGGTGATGCTTTATTAATTCAAGGTCCATCTGGTACAGGGAAAACATCGCTATTAAAAGCGATGGCAGGAATTTATCCTTTTGAAACAGTTGGTCTGGTGGAACATCCTTGTGTGACCAGTTTGTTCCTACCGCAACGCCCTTATATGCCACAAGGTACGTTACGTGAAGCGATTTGCTATCCAGATATTGATCCTTATCATCCTGAATTGGAAAAAACACTGGCTGACTGTTGTTTGGATAAATATCTTCATAGCTTGATGTAGATAACGATTGGCAGGCAATTTTGTCGCCAGGTGAATTACAGCGCGTGGCATTTATTCGAATTTTACTGACGAAACCTGAAGTGGTCTTTTTAGATGAAACCACATCAGCACTTGATGAGCCAACCGAGTACCTCCTTTATAAAACAATTAAAGAGCGGTTACCCAATATGATCATTCTGAGCGTGGGTCATCGTGGCACATTGCATCAGTTCCATAATAAGCAACTAGATTTGGCAGTCTGCATCGTCTAAATAACAAAAGGCTAAATTTATATTTAGCCTTTTTCTTTTTACTAAATACGATTGAACTTATAAGAAGTCTCTCAAGGCTTGCTACACATCCCAATCCCCCCTATAATTCCCCCAATTTTTCTAATTTCATTCTCACAATGTCAAATAAAACCATTGCTAAAAATACGCTATTTCTTTACATCCGAATGCTCTTCAACATGGGGGCGATGCTGTATATCTCTCGTGTGGTATTACAGGTATTGGGTGTGGAAGATTTTGGTATCTACAACATTGTGATGGGTGTGGTGGTCTTATTTTCCTTTTTTAATGGCACAATGACGGCCACCACTCAGCGTTTTATTAACGTAGAAAAAGCCTCGAATGACATTCAACGTGTCAATAAAGTCTTTAATATTAGCATCTTAAATCACCTACTCATTATTTTTATCGTATTCGTGTTAGCCGAAACCGTCGGTTTATGGTTTTTAAATCACAAATTGGTGATCCCCGCTGAACGCTTGCAAGCCGCAAATATCGTTTACCAATTAGCATTAATTATTGCTCTTGTTGAAATCATCAAAGTGCCATTCAATGCCATGATTGTTGCCCATGAGAAAATGGGATTCTATGCTTGGTTGGGATTAGGTGAAACCATCTTAAAACTGACTTCTGTCTTTATCTTAAGTCATATCACACATTACGATAAGTTGGTTACTTATAGCTGCTTATTGCTTTCAGTCAGCTTAATTGTGCTCTCTCTTTATGTGTTATTCACTAAATATTATTTCAAAGAGGCTGCGCATTTCCGTTTATATAAAGATTTAAGCAAAACCAAAGAAATGGTGAGTTTTTCCGGTTGGATGCTCATGGGACAAGTTGCCTATGTGGGTTCGACCCAAGGCTTGAATATGGTATCAAACTTATTCTTTGGCGTGGCAGTCAATGCAGCTGTCGCCATTGCGACCCAGGTAGAAGGTGCGGTTTATAGCTTTGTGAATAATTTCCAAATGGCGGCTAATCCGCAGTTAGTGCAGTCTTATGCGGCAAAAGATTACGATCGCAATCGCCAATTAATTCTTGGTATTTCAAAATACTCACTTTATTTAATGGCGATTCTCTCTGCCCCTGTATTGTATTTCACCCATACCTTACTGACATTTTGGCTAGGTGATCATCTTCCGCAATATACTGAGCAACTCGTACAAGCTATTATTGCTTGCTTATTAATCAGTGCAATGGCAGGGGCATTTTGGATGAGTGCATTAGCCATTGGCACATCCACCGTAAAACAATACAATATCATCGTCGCATTAATCGATCTTTGTACGGTGCCTTTGGCTTATTATTTGTTCACACTAGGTTATAATCCAGTATTTGCCTTTGTGGGTAAATTTAGTACGATGGTCATCTCACAACTCTATCGATTATATTTTATTAATAAAAAAATTAAATTTAACCACAAAGAATTTGTCTCATATTTAGTGAATGTCGGCGTGGTGTTTGGCCTGCTATTAGGTATCATCTATATATCCGATACCACCCGCAGCTATTCTTTATTGGAATTTATTGGACAATCCATCATTTTAGAAATGGTATTAATCTGTGTCATTTTAATCTTCGGATTAAACACAGCAGAAAAAAATTTCTTGTTTAGCTATTTAAAGAAAAGAGTAAAAAAATGAATCAACTCCTTATTGATTTAAAAAACAAACTGAATCCTATTGTCGAACTGATCAAAGATAAAAACGACGTATTTTTATTTCGACTACCCACTTCATTTGAACGTGGGCGATTTGCTGATTTATCACGGAACCGAGCAATTTTTTAAAGATCACCACATTAATGTGACCTTAAAACGTTGCGAATATGATTTAGATCTTGAAGAAGTTAAAGCGAAAATTACACCAAACACCACCATCCTTTTACATGGTGGCGGCAACTTTTGGTGATCTTTATCCGCAGCACCAAAAGATCCGCGAAGAAATGGTGACGAATTTCCCGAATAATCGCATTATTGTGTTGCCACAAACTGCTTATTTTAAACACGAAGAAAATCTGCAAAAATCAGCCGCACTTTTCCGTAGCCACAGTGATTGCCATCTACTGGCTCGTGACGAAAGAACAGAGAACCTATTTGCACAATTTTCAAATCATGTTTATTTGTCACCGGACATGGCTCATCAGCTTTATGGCACCATGGAAACGAAACAAGGCAAAACTGGTGAGCAACTTTACTTCCTACGTAAAGATATTGAAGCGAGTGATATCGAGAAAAATATCCTTGCTCAACTGCCTGCTAACAGCAACGTAAAAGACTGGGAAGATATTCTTTCAACAGAAGATGATGTGGTTTTAGCAGTAAGCTGGCGAATGAGTAAAATGGCCAATAAATTTGGTCTAGGGTTGGCTGAAAAGATCTCTGCCATCAGTTTTGGTATGCCTATACTCAACGCATTGTAAAACGTGTTGCACAAGTATTCTTAGCGAATGACAAAGTGACCACAACTCGCTTACATGGTCATATTTTCTCTTGCTTGTTAGAAATTCCAAATCGTGTTTGCGATAACTCTTATGGTAAAAATAGTAGCTATGCCAAATTATGGACCAAAGAGCTAGATTTTGTTGAATTGGATAAATAATGTTTGAATTGAAAAAACTGATTACAGCCATGATTCTTCCCCCATTTAATATTTTAATTTTATGGGGACTTTCACTTATTCTAGCTAAATTCAATTTCAAAAAATTAAGCCGAATTTCGACCGCACTTGGTTTCTCTCTACTCTATCTTTTAAGCATTCCTTACACTGCACAAGTACTTAAAGACAGTCTCATTACTGAAGATCATTTAACACTGCAAGATTATCAACAAGCTCAAGCGATCGTTTTACTGGGTGGTGGTTTACGTGATAGCAAAGAACTTTATGCACCATTAGCTTCAACAGGTATTCAACTTGAACGCTTACGCTATGCCGCATTCTTGCAAAAAGAAACACACTTGCCATTATTAATTACAGGGGCGAGTCCAACTGGCGCCATTGAAGCAAAAATCGCTGCGGAAGAACTCCAAAACTTCTTTAATGTGCCAACTAAATGGATTGAACCTAAAGCCCTTACTACTAAAGAAAATGCCCTTTTCACCAAACAAATGTTGGAAAAAGAAGGTATTCACAAAATTATTTTAGTCACCAATGAATGGCATATGCAACGTGCAAAATTATTATTCCAACAGCAAGGCTTTGATGTGTTACCTGCAAGTGTAGGTGAAGGCATTACGCCCGACAGTTACGGACTCAATATGATGCATTTTATTCCGCAAGGTGGTGCAATTACTAAAAATATGCAATTACTCAAAGAGTGGATTGGATATTGGAAAGAGCGCTAAAGTGCGGTCAAAAGATCACAAATTAGATAATGTTAAGAGGAAGAAAACATGAGTCAAATTACACGCGAACAAATGCTTCAGGTATTCGAAAATCGCTGTTCAACACGTTATTACGATCCGAATAAAAAAATTAGCCAAGAAGATTTCGCGGCAATTTTAGAATTTGCTCGTTTATCACCAAGCTCTGTCGGCTCTGAGCCATGGAAGTTCTTAGTTATTCAAAATAAAGCATTACGCGATAAAGCTCAAACCTTTTAGCTGGGGCATGCAATATCAATTAGATGATTGTAGTCATTTAGTGATCATTCTTGCGAAGAAAAATGCTCGATATGACACGCCTTTCTTCCGTGATGTCGCGGAGCGTAGAGGTTTACAAGGTGAGCAGTTAGAAAAAGCCTTGGCAAAATATAAAGGCTTACAAGAAGTTGAAATGAAAACCGCAGAAAGCGAGCGTGCATTATTTGACTGGACAAGCAAACAAACCTACATTGCATTAGCGAATATGCTAACTGGTGCTGCCGCTATCGGTGTAGATTCTTGCCCTATTGAAGGCTTTAACTACGATAAAATGAATGAAGTTTTAGCCGCTGAAGGTCTCTTTGATCCAAATGAATGGGGCGTATCTGTGGCAGCAACATTTGGTTATCGTGCGAGAGACATTACCAAAAAATCTCGTAGACCAATTGAAGAAATCGTCACTTGGGTTGAATAATCTATTTTCAAATAAATGGGCAGCAAACGCTGCCCTTTTCTTTATCCACCAAACAAGGCTGCACCACCCTGTTACAGCCCCCGATCGTGCCATATAACAAGCTTAGTGCAAAAAAGATCATAATTGCGCCCGCAATACATTTGATCATGGCCTCACCTTTTTGATTAGAACCAGTTAAACCGTACCAATGGCCTAATCGCGTTGCGACATTTCTCGCATAGCGTACTAACGCAGCAAAAAGTGAAAGCATTAATCCTGTGCCCAGAGACATGGCAAACGTAGCTACAATTCCCCACCAATAAAGATCCAGCATATAAGCAAGAAAGAGCACAAAAATGGCGCCACTACAAGGTCGCATGCCAATAGTCAAAATCACTAAGAGCTGAGATTTTAAATCACCCGATTGCTTAAGCTGTTGATTATTCGGTAGATGTTGATGCCCACAACTACATTGTGTTTGACTTACTTTTCCTTGCTCATATCGAAAAGGCGAAGCTGTTCCAATCTGTTTTGGTAATGATTGGATCGATGTAATACGAAAAGATTGCTTTTTCTTTAAGCCTTTCAGACCTTGAGCAATCCAATAAATCCCTAACAACACTAATAAAATTAGAGCGCTACGTTCCAGCCATAACTGGCTAAGTTTAAAATATTTTGAGGAAAGATTAAGTATCACCACCACAATGGAGGTTGCAGCAACTGCGACAAAACCTTGCATGAGAGAGGAAAGCAAGCTTAAGCGTACGCTGGTCTTAAGTTGGCTTTCGTGCGTAGAAAGATAACTAGCGATAATAAATTTGCCATGCCCAGGCCCTAATGCATGTAATACACCATAAGAAAGGCGGCAAAGATCAACCACAATCCTGCTGTTGATGAATGTGCTTGAATCTGATGTAGATTTTCAGAAATCAACTGATTAAAGGCTTTTTGCCAATCAGCAACTTGCACAAACAACCAAGGTAATAATGCGAAGATAATCGCTAATAAAGCAATAAAAAGTGCGGTCAGTTTTAACTTCATTTTTATTCACACTTAATTTTTACTTTCTGCGCAAACAATGCGCCAAGAGAATCATCTTCATTTTTTTGCGATTTATCCAATGATGATGCGTAAGATTGAATTTTTTCATCGACATTAGGCTCAAGCACCTCTCCTTTGCAGTTTGCAGGAAGTGATGAAAAATCAACCGCTCTTTTGCCAGTTTCTGCATACCGCATTGCCACATAATAAGTGCGGTCATAAGTCATCAGCGTAAATTCATTATTTTGCAAGGCCTGTGGCTGAGCTAAAAGAAAATCAAAATAATATTCCACCTCATTCCCTTTCACACGCATACCGTAATTTTCAGGGTGTTTTGTGTATTTAATTTTATGATTTTCTTTGTCAAAGACATAACTAAAGTAATGTTCATTCACAACGTTCGCCATTACTTCATCAACTAATTTCTGTTGGGCAGCTTTATCCCCTTTTGCCTGCTTCACATCATACAGGACAGCTGAAGAACTGGCTTCATCCAGTAACCACTGCGTCGAGAAACCAATTAATTGATTATCTTTCACTAAGGGTTTCGTTTGCATATCAATGAATGCGTGGGGATGCGCTAGCACTGAAAAAAAGGCGAAATCAGCAATAATCCAAGAGGTAATTTTTTTAAACATAAATAAGAAAAAAAGAGTGGCTAAATGATTGAATAGACAGATTTTATCACAAGCAGTTCCCAATCAAAAATCGAATAAAAAAATCAGTCTAAAAGTAAAAAAATCCTATGATTTTTATTGATTTTTTTATCAAAAAAATGATTCATTCGCATTTCCCTTATAACTGAAATTTATGTACTATCTGTTTCGTCAAGTGATTGCTTGATATTCATAAAGTTCCTAAATAAAATAATCATAAATATAGCTAAACTACTTTTCCTACCACCCTGTATGGGTGGTTTTTTTTGCCTTTCAAATAGCTTATTCCCTAAACATCAAGTAAAATAACCGCACTTTTATTCATAACATCGAGAAAATTATGTCAACGCAATTTGTATATACGATGCACCGTGTCGGCAAAGTGGTGCCACCGAAGCGTCATATTTTGAAAGATATTTCTTTAAGCTTCTTCCCTGGAGCTAAAATCGGGGTGCTAGGCTTAAATGGTGCGGGTAAATCAACCCTTTTACGCATTATGGCGGGCGTGGATAAAGAGTTCGAAGGTGAAGCTCGTCCACAACCAGGTATTAAGATTGGTTATCTTCCACAGGAACCAAAACTTGATCCGCAACAAACTGTGCGTGAAGCGGTAGAAGAAGCCGTTTCTGAAGTAAAAAATGCACTGACTCGTTTAGATGAAGTTTATGCACTTTATGCGGATCCTGATGCGGATTTCGATAAACTAGCAGCTGAACAAGCAAACCTTGAAGCGATTATTCAAGCACACGATGGACATAATTTAGATAACCAATTAGAACGTGCGGCAGATGCATTACGTTTACCGGATTGGGATGCCAAAATCGAACATTTATCTGGTGGTGAACGTCGTCGTGTCGCACTTTGTCGTTTATTACTCGAAAAACCAGACATGCTCTTATTAGACGAGCCAACCAACCACTTAGATGCAGAATCTGTAGCATGGTTAGAACGCTTTCTTACATGACTACGAAGGTACTGTTGTGGCAATTACCCACGACCGTTACTTCTTAGATAACGTAGCAGGTTGGATCTTAGAGCTTGACCGTGGTGAAGGTATTCCTTGGGAAGGTAACTACTCTTCTTGGTTAGAGCAAAAAGAGAAACGCTTAGAGCAAGAACAAGCTGCTGAAAATGCGCGTCAAAAATCGATTGCGAAAGAATTAGAATGGGTACGCCAAAATCCTAAAGGTCGTCAAGCGAAAAGCAAAGCTCGTATGGCACGCTTCGATGAGTTGAACTCTGGCGAATACCAAAAACGTAACGAGACCAATGAACTCTTTATTCCACCTGGTCCACGTTTAGGTGATAAAGTGATTGAGGTAGAACATCTCACTAAATCTTACGGCGATCGCACTTTAATTGATGATTTATCATTTAGCATTCCGAAAGGTGCTATCGTAGGTATTATTGGACCAAATGGTGCGGGTAAATCTACCCTATTCCGTATGCTTTCAGGCCAAGAACAACCCGATAGCGGATCAATTACAATGGGTGAAACTGTTGTGCTTGCTTCTGTGGATCAATTCCGTGATTCAATGGACGATAAGAAAACCGTTTGGGAAGAAGTGTCTAACGGACAAGATGTTCTCACTATTGGTAACTTTGAAATTCCAAGCCGTGCGTATGTTGGACGCTTTAACTTCAAAGGCGTAGATCAACAAAAACGTGTGGGCGAATTATCAGGTGGTGAACGTGGTCGTTTACACTTAGCTAAACTTCTACAACGTGGTGGTAACGTACTGTTATTGGACGAACCGACCAATGACTTAGACGTTGAAACCTTACGTGCGTTAGAAAATGCGATCTTAGAATTCCCTGGTTGTGCAATGGTGATTTCCCATGACCGTTGGTTCTTAGATCGTATTGCAACTCATATTTTAGATTACGGTGATGAAGGTAAAGTGACGTTTCTACGAAGGTAACTTCTCAGACTACGAAGAGTGGAAAAAGAAAACCTTAGGTGAAGCCGCAACACAACCACATCGTATTAAATATAAGCGTATTGCAAAATAAGAAATTAAAGTGCGGTCACTTTTGACCGCACTTTCCTTTTACATCTGGAGTGATTATGTTAGTTTATTTGCACATTGTTTGTGCATTTTTTAAGTTTAGGATTATTAATTATCCGTGGGGGAATGCAATTAAGTGGGAAAAGATTGGCGAGCGATTAAACTGCTAAAAAAATTTTACCGCACTTAGTTGATACACTTTTAATTGCAAGCGGCTTAACGATTTTTCTTCTTGGTCGGTTATCAGTTACAAAGCTGGCTGGTCATGAAAATCATCATGCTTGTGCTTTATATCTTCTTCTCGGCTAAATATTTTAGTCGTAAAGCGGTCAATCCAAACAGTGCATTTCTGGCATTTGCCTTGTTAAGTTTCTTGGGTGCAATTTTCTTTGCTTACCAACCAGACTTCATGGAAAGTTAATCATAAAAAAATCCATCTTCAATTGAAGATGGATTTTTTGTCTTATCTTAGCCACCCGCTAATTTTACTTTAAACCCTTTTTGTTCTAAAAGTTGTTTTAGTAAATCACGTTTTTTTCGCCTTGAATCTCAATATTGCCGTCTTTAACTGAACCACCACAACCACAACGTTTTTTAAGTTCAGTGGCTAATTTTTTTAATTCATCATCGGATAAATCTAGCCCAGTAATCACTGAGACGCCCGCACCTTTTCGACCACTGGTCTGTTTTTGGATGCGAACCACACCATCACCCTTAGGGCGTTGTACCGGCTCTTTTTGCGCTTTAATTCGACCGATTTCGGTAGAATAAACTAAAGTACTCTCTGTCATATTACAAAAGAGATGAATTAATTGAACGAAGCACTTCTGCTGGATTTTCAGCTTGCGTAATTGGACGACCAATCACTAAATAATCAGAACCAGAACGAATAGCCGCAGCAGGAGTCATGACACGACGTTGATCACCAAAATCACTTCCAATTGGACGAATCCCCGGTGTGACTAATTTAAAATCAGGACCACAAGTATTACGTAAAATCTCTACTTCTTGTGGTGAACAAACGACGCCATCTAATCCCGCACGCTGTGTTAAATGCGCAAGACGTAAAACATGTTCAAGTGGTGAAGAGTTAATACCGATTTGTAATAAATCCAAATCTTCCATACTGGTCAATACCGTTACTGCGATTAATAAAGGCGCATCTTTTCCATAAGGCTCGAGAATTTTCTTCGCCTCTTCCATCATTTTCAGACCACCGCTAGCATGGACATCAACCATCCATACCCCTAAATCAGCCGCAGAACGCACTGCTCTTGCCACAGTATTCGGAATATCATGAAATTTAAGATCGAGGAAAACATCAAATTGACGCTCGTGCAATTGCTTAACGAAACTGGTTCCTAGTGTAGTAAACATTTCTTTACCCACTTTTAAACGGCATAAGCTTGGATCAATTTGATCCACGAGGGATAGCGCTTGTGCTTCCGTTTCGTAATCCAATGCAACGATTACTTTGCTATTCATAATTTTACCTCACTGTGTCAATTAATTATGTTCTGGTTTGATGGATTCCCACTGTTTGCAAGAAGGACAATTCCACATTAATTTATGGGTCTGATAACCGCAATTTGAGCAACGGTAGCCAAAGCCTTGCTTAATTCTCTCACCGACCATTTTATGTAGCAAAATTAAGCTTTCTTTACCTCGTCCTTCCTCTGCATCATCAATTTGGAATTGAATAAAACGGTGGAAAATAGATGTACTTGGATGTTTTGTGAGTTGTTGATAAAGCTTTGATTGCGCTGCACTCTTACCATCTTTCTCTTCAATCACGCTTGCTAACATTAAATCGACCTTCGTATTGTTAACCTGCTGGCTAGCTCGAATCAAGAATAACTCAAAGTTATCTCTCTCTCCCAATTCATCATAACAATATTTGAGCGTTTTTCAGCACTTCACCAATATAAATTGGGTTTTGATTAAGAATATTCTCTCAAAAATGAATGGCTTGACGATAGTTTTTATTAGCCATTTCTAAATCAGCAAGTAGCATTGATGCTCTCACACTGGTTGGAGATACATTCAGCGCTTTTTGTAAAATACTGCGTTTTTCGTCCGCACTTTCAAGTTCACCGCTTAAGGCATATTCACAATAACATTGTGCTAATTCCACATTATTTTCTTTAGGTGAGATCTTGGCAAGCTTCTCTGCGATATTAACGGCTTTTTCCATTCTTTTTGTTTTTTTGGTAAATCACCAAAAGCTGTTGCAGTGCATTTTCAGCAAACTCTGGTTCATCCACCATAATGATGTAAAGCGCTTCAGCACGGTCATAAAAACCCACCGTCATGAAATCCTTGGCGAGTTGCTGTTTAGCTAATAATTTTTGTTCGAAAGAATAATTGGGACTACGATCGAGTGCTTGATGGATCCGCAAAGCACGATCCACTTCGCCTCGAGAACGGAAAAGATTACCGAGCGTTAGCTCAGCTTCAAATTGTGAGTTGCTTTCAATTTCATTTTCTGTTTCTTGTTTTTTTGCAACATATCAAGAAACAAATCAACAGCTTTATCCGTTTGATTAGAAAGCAAAAAATTGACCCCCGTAACATAATCACGGGAGAGTTTATTACTAATATCTTCCTGATCTTTCTTGGCACTCCGATGCCCCATATACCAACCGTAAGCGGCGGCTATTGGCAGAAGCAGAAAAGAGTAATTCAAGCATTATGCTGCCTTATCGCGAGTAGTCGTTAATTCGTTAATTTGTAATGTTTGACGTTTAACTTGACGCGCTAACGACATATTTTTTTGAATTTTTAATTTTAAGTAGAAGAATCCGGTAATTAACCAACCTAAAATTAATCCAAAACCAAATAAAATCGCGACTAACGTTGAAAGTTGGAATTGGCTTTCAGCAACAATGTAGTTAAAGGTGATTACTTGATCATTATTCGCCCCTATAGTTACCGCAACGATTACGATAGCTAGCACAATAATGAGTCCGAGAATATATTTAATCATCACAATCTCCTTGTTAAGAATAGTTTCATTATGCCAAAATTTGTAATAAAAAACGACACCTAAGTGTCGTTTTATTGATATCGATTGAATGTTTAAGCAAAAACATTTACGCGATCTTTTAATTCTTTACCTGCTTTAAAGTGCGGTACAGATTTAGCATCTAATTTTACAGAATCACCGGTTTTAGGATTACGGCCCACTCGCGGTTGACGATGGTGTAAAGAGAAGCTACCAAAACCACGCACTTCAATACGATTCCCCTCTTCTAAAGATTGTGCAATGAGTTCAAGAATATCCTTTACAATACCTTCTACTTCTTTTGCGGATAAAGTTGGGTGCTTTGTTGATAGATTTTCAATTAGTTCAGATTTAGTCATCGTCAACTCTCCTTTAAATTTATACTTAAACTTGTTATTAAGACTTACAGGTAATGTATTAGTTCATAATAAATTACCGCTAAATCCTTGTTAATTATAGCGGGTAGTAATAAGGCTGAGTCAATGACCCAGCCTTATTCATGTGAATTAATTATTCACCTTTAGCTGCTTTGAAAGCTTCAGCCATTGCGTTTGGAATAGCAACATCTTCTTGTTTGTTATTCACGTTTGCAACTGCAGCTGCTTCTTCAGCTTGATCTTTCGCTTTTACAGATAAGTGAACGATACGTGCTTTACGATCAACACCGGTGTATTTCGCTTCAACTACATCACCTGCTGCAACTTCATTTGTTAAGTCTGCTGCACGGATATAACCTTCAACGCCACCTGCTAATTCAACTTTAGCACCTTTAGCATCAGCTTCAACAACAGTTGCAGAAACTACTGCACCTTTCTTGTTAACTGCTACGAAGTTGTTGAATGGATCATCTTCAAGTTGTTTGATACCTAAAGAAATACGTTCTTTCACTGCATCTACTGCTAATACTACTGCAGAAACTTCGTCACCTTTTTTGTAGTTACGAACTGCTTCTTCACCTGCAACATTCCAAGAAATGTCAGATAAGTGAACTAAACCGTCGATACCACCTTCAAGACCGATGAAGATACCGAAATCAGTGATTGATTTAATTTTACCAGTAACTTTGTCGCCTTTATTGTGAGTTTCAGCGAATTGAGTCCATGGGTTAGGTTTGCATTGTTTTAAACCTAAAGAAATACGACGACGTTCTTCGTCAACTTCTAACACCATTACTTCAACTGTATCGCCAAGGCTTACAACTTTAGATGGGTGGATGTTTTTGTTAGTCCAATCCATTTCAGAAACGTGAACTAAACCTTCAACACCATCTAAGATTTCAACGAAACAGCCGTAGTCAGTTAAGTTAGTTACTTTACCAGTTAATTTGCTGTTTACTGGGTGGTTTTCAGCGATAGCAACCCAAGGATCTTGACCTAATTGTTTTAAGCCTAAAGATACGCGAGTACGATCTTTGTCAAATTTTAATACTTTAACAGTTACTTCGTCGCCTACATTCACGATTTCGCTTGGGTGTTTAACACGTTTCCAAGCCATATCAGTGATGTGTAATAAACCGTCAACGCCACCTAAATCTACGAATGCACCGTAGTCAGTTAAGTTTTTAACGATACCTTTAACTTCTGAACCTTCAGCTAGGTTCTCAAGGATTTGTTCACGTTCTTGGCTGTTTTCAGATTCGATCACTGCACGACGAGAAACAACAACGTTGTTACGTTTTTGATCTAATTTGATTACTTTGAATTCTAATTCTTTACCAAGTAGGTGATCAGCTTCACGTGCTGGACGTGTATCAACTAATGAACCTGGTAAGAATGCACGAACACCGTTTAACTCAACTGTGAAACCGCCTTTCACTTTACCGTTGATTAAACCGATAACGGTCGCTTTTTTTCTTCGTAAGCTTTTTTTCTAATTCAATCCAAGATTCGTGACGAACTGCTTTCTCACGAGAAAGTTTAGTTTCGCCGTAACCATCTTCAACTGCATCTAAAGCTACGTTTACTGTGTCGCCAACTTTAACTTCAAGTTCACCTTGAGCGTTTTGGAATTCAGCAACAGGAATTGCAGATTCAGATTTTTAAGCCTGCATCAACAAGTACAAAGCCTTTTTGAATAGCAACAACAGTACCGCTAACGATTGAACCTTGACGGGTTTCAAGGCCTTTTAATGATTCTTCAAAGAGTTGAGCAAAAGATTCTGACATATAAATAATCTTCTTAATTTAAGTTAATAACATCCACATTAAGATCCATAAAATGCGGGGTTGAGGATAAATGTCTATTCTTCCTTGAATAAACAGTTAAATCGAAATTGATGCTTTTTGTTGAATATAAGCTAACGCTTGAGCAATGACTTCATCAATACTCAATGTTGTACTATCTAACAATAAAGCATCATCAGCCGGTTTCAATGGCGCAACCTCACGATTTCTATCGCGAAAATCGCGTTCTTGTATCTCGGCTAAAATCTGTGCAAAGTTACCATTAATTCCCTTATTTTGCAACTGTTTATAGCGTCTTTTTGCACGTTCTTCCGCACTTGCATCTAAAAACAGTTTAACTTGTGCATTTGGGAAAACCACGGTTCCCATATCTCGCCCATCCGCAATCAGGCCGTCATTTTTACCAAAATCCTGCTGAAGTTGCAGTAAAGCTGACCGCACTTTTGGGAAAATAGCCACTTTTGAAGCAGCTTCTGCCACTTCTTGCGTACGGATTAAATGACTCACATCCATCCCACCAAGAAGCACATTGACTTCTCCATTCTTTGGAATGAACTGAATATCTAAATGACGTGCTAACTCCGCTAATCCTTCTTCATCGGTTAAGTCTGCATGACGTTTCAGTGCAGCCAATGCCGTCACACGATAAATCGCACCACTATCTAATAAGGTAAAACCTAACTTCTCTGCCAATGCGTAACAAAGTGTTCCTTTCCCTGCCCCACTTGGGCCATCAACGGTGATAATTATCCCCATAATCTTCATCCTTTTTACTTTCAAAAGCCAATACATTATAGACATAAATACCTTATTTCTCTAAAGATTCTTTTTGCTAAATGCTAAAAAAATAATTGGCTATTATAATTCTAAATTAATATTAATAATTCATACAAAATTTAAAGAAAAACATACAACATCAGATCTTAGCCCCTCCTTATAAGGTAAAGACAAACTCTACCAATAAAAGACAAGCATCAATAATCGTTGCAATACTTTCCAGCCAATGAATAAAAGAAATTGAGAATTTCACAATATATAACATGAAAAATGATTCTTTAGATATTATATTAATTTCATGATCTCATCCCTTGAATTTCACTCCTTAGAAGAAGATAATACGAATCTTTCTCATAAAGACAGGAGGTAATTAATGAAAAACAAATGAGATTAAACTTAGTTACATTTTGCATAATAAATGCAATGAACATTAATACTGCTGAAGCTCAAACAGAAGAAATACTCGATCAAATAAATGTGGTCGAAAAAAACGTAACTAATGATAAGAAACCATTTACAGAACCAAAAGCTAAAAGCACAAGAGAACATATATTTAAAGATACACAAACTATCGATCAAGTGATTCGTAGCATTCCGGGAGCCTTTACTCAACAAGATAAAGGATCAGGAGTGGTTTCAGTTAATATTCGTGGCGAAAATGGGTTAGGTCGAGTCAATACTATGGTCGATGGAGTCACACAAACTTTTTACTCTACAGCCATGGACTCAGGTCAATCAGGTGGTAATTCTCAATTCGGTGCATCGCTTGATCCTAACTTCATTGCTGGTGTCGATGTCAATAAAAGTAACTTTTCAGGTTCCAATGGCGTAAATACTTTATCTGGTAGTGCCAATTTTAGAACATTAGGCGTTAATGATGTTATCACTGATGACAAACCTTTTGGGCTCATCGTAAAAGGAATGACGGGGAGCAATGCAACTAAATCGAATTTTATGACAATGGCTGCAGGCAGAAAATGGCTTGATAATGGTGGTTATGTTGGTGTGGTATATGGTTACAGTCAACGTGAGGTATCTCAAGATTATCGTATCGGAGGGGGAGAACGCTTGTCTTCGCTTGGACAAGATATTCTTGCTAAAGAAAAAGAAGCCTATTTCCATAATGCAGGTTATGTTTTAAATTCATCTGGACAGTGGACACCTGATTCTAAACAAAAAAATCATTGGTCTTGCAACGCACCCAATCCAACATTTAATGGAAATACAGACCCAATTACAACAACCGATGAGCTAACTGGAGCGACCGAAACAAGAACACCAGGTTGTATTACTCGGATTGAAAGAAAAGAAGAAAATTATGATTATGTTAGTGAAGAAGATACTCCTAATGAGCCTCGTTACAATACATCTAGCTATCAACTTAACACCTATAAAAATGAAACTAGAACAAAAATTCTAAGAGAATTAGAAAATGGTGTGCCACCTAAAGATATCCCCGAATTACAAAATGATGTGGATTCAACAAATAACTCATTTGAACGTAATAAAGATCAATACAGCGTTGCCCCTATTGAACCAGGCAGTTTGCAATCTCGTTCTCGTAGCCATTTACTAAAAATTTGAATATGGCGATGATAACCGTACCTTTAGGTGCACAAATACGTACCCTTGATAATAAAATTGGTTCTCGAAAAAAATCGAAAATCGTAATTATCAATTAAATTATAGTTTTAATAATAATCGCTATCTTGATCTAAATTTGATGGTAGCACTCAACTTGGGCAAAACCATTTATCCTAGAGGCGCATTCTTTTCTGGGTGGCAAGTCGAAGATAAATTAATTACAAAGAATGTGGCAAATATTATTGATATTAACAATAGCTATACTTTTTATTGCCAAAAGAAATCGATTTAAAAACCACATTGGGCTTTTAACTACTTTATTAATGAGTATAGTAAAAACCGTTTTCCAGAAGAATTAAGTTTGTTTTATAACAATGAATCACACTCCCAAGGAAACTATAGTTATTTAGGTCGCTTCCAAGGAAGCAAAAGCGGATTACCACAACGTTCAGTGATCTTACAACCTTCGGGTAAACAACAATTTAAAACTGTTTATTTTGATACCGCACTTTCTAAAGGAATTTACCATTTAGACTATAGTGTCAATTTTACGCATTATGCATTTAACGGTGAGTATGTAGGTTATGAAAATACACCAACACAAATTAATGAACCGATTTTGCATAAATCAGGACATAAAACAGCGATAAACCACTCAGCAACGCTTAGCGCGGATATCAATGATTATTTTATGCCGTTTTTCACCTATTCGCGCACACATAGAATGCCAAATATTCAAGAAATGTTCTTCTCTCAAGTATCTGATGTTGGCGTAAATACGGCATTAAAACCTGAGCGAGCAGAAACTTATCAACTAGGGTTTAACACCTATAAAAAAGCTGTTTTTACAGAAGAAGATGTTCTAGGTTTAAAACTAGTGGGATATCGTAGTTTCATCAAAAATTATATTCATAATGTATATGGTGTATGGTGGAGAGATGGCGTTGTTCCTGACTGGGCTGCTGATAATGGATTTAGATTTACCATTGCTCATCAAAATTATAAGCCTATTGTGAAAAAGAGCGGCGTCGAGTTAGAAATTAACTATGACATGGGACGTTTCTTTGCAAATCTGTCTTATGCATACCAACGAACAAATCAACCAACCAATTATGCAGATGCAAGTCCACGTCCTAACAACGCATCAAAAGATGACATTCTAAAACAAGGTTATGGTCTATCTCGTATCTCAATGTTACCTAAAGATTATGGAAGATTAGAACTTGGCTCTCGCTGGTTTGATCAAAAATTAACTGTTGGTATCGCAGCTCGTTACTATGGGAAAAGCAAACGAGCAACCATTCAAGAAGAATATATTAACGGCTCTGAATTTGAATTAAATACTAGTCATGAAAAGAACTTATTATGCAATTAAGAAAAACAGAAGAAATTAATAAACAACCAATTATTTTTAGATTTGCATATAAGTTACGAACCTATCAAAGATTTGATTATCAAAGCTGAAGTACAAAACCTACTAGATAAACGTTATGTTGATCCTTTAGATTCTGGCAACGATGCGGCATCTCAACGCTATTATTCAAGCTTAAATGATTCCATTTGTAGCAAAAAAATGATACTTGCGATAACGGAATAAAAAGATAAATCTGTGCTTTTACAATTTTGCACGAGGAAGAACTTATATTTTTTTAGTTTAAACTATAAATTCTAATGGGTTTATATAAAAAGGCATAGTCAATTAACTATGCCTTTTTTAAATAATGTTTATGATTCAATTTTTAGAATTTATTATCTTATTAAAAGATTATTACTACAGTCTGTCTATCATCCCTAATACTAATGCCGAAGACTGTTTTTGCAGCTAACGGTAAGAACTCTTCAAAAGACATACTCGCTTCGCCATCGCCTGCATCCGAAATTGCCCGAACAACCACAAAAGGTACGTTAAAGGCATGACAAACTTGTGCAATTGCTGTAGCTTCCATTTCTACGGCTGCCACATTGGGAAAATCCGCTTTAATTTGAGCAATTTTTTCTTCGCTATTAATAAAAGCTATCTCCCGAGCAAATTAAACCACGTTTTACATTTTGTCCCTTGTGATTGGGCAATTTCATCGGCTAAATCGGCTAATTGTTTTATCTGAAAGAAAAGCCGCTGGATTTAGCGGGTAATTGGCCTTTTTTTCATAGCCAAATGCCGTCACATCGGCATCGTGATAGCGGGTTTCATCCGAAATAACGATATCGCCCTACTTTTTAAACCTTTTGCGACACCACCTGCTGAGCCGGTATTTAAAACCACATCCGGTTTAGCTAATTGTAATAAAGCTGTAGTGCCAATAGCTGCCGCGACTTTACCAATCCCAGATTGCAATAATGCGACTTCTTTACCATTAATTTTGCCTTCAAAAATGACCGCACTTGCAACTTTTGTTTCTTTTTTATCTGTCATTAATTGGGATAAAATTTCCACTTCTTGTGCCATTGCACCAACAATCCCGATTTTCATTATTTTTTCCTTTCTTGTTCGAGTTTATTCACTAAGAAATCTAATACTGCTACGCCATAATCATCGTTATACAGCGTACTCGCGGTGAGCACATATTTTCCGCCCACAACCACATAAGGGAAAGTAAAGACACCATATTCTTCTGTCAAATAAATGGCGTTACTCACATCCTCTTTCACTTCTTTGGAATGGACGACTTTTATTAAATTCAGCTTTACTAATCCCTTGTGAGACAACCCATTCACGCATCTTATCTAATGTGGATAATTCGGTATAGCGTGCCTTTTCAGAGGTTTCAAATAACAGCACATCTGACAACTCGCCCACTTTTAAACGCTGTAATGTATAGAATATTGTCGCTGAAAATTTAGCTTCGTTTGTAGCAACTGGATGTTCTTCTAATGCGACTTTATTAGGTCGAATCTGGCTATAAAGTTGCAAAATATCTTGAGCTGAAGAACAAACTCGACAGTCGTAATCAAAGAAAAATTGGATAGGAATTTTACGATCGTTTCTCTTAGCTTGCTCAATGGGTTCTTGATATGAAAAATAATCTCGACCATCTTCAAACTGTGCCACATTTGCTGGTGGTAAGTGCGGTGAATTTTTGGCAGAAAAATCCTTTGCATTGACTTCACCGAATGCGACATTTGTCACACTCAGCAATATCATTGCAAAGGATCCTTTTAATAATTTATTCTGCCAAACTTTTTTCATAAATTAACCAATTGGTTCAATATAATCGACTAATAATTGGAGGTTTCGATTTCCACGAAACTCATTAATTTCTAACTTATAAGCAAATTTTGCCTGCTTAATCGACAAATCGGGATAATACCGAGTATCGATATTAAACGCAATGGCATCTAATAATGGACCACCATTTTTAGGCTCAACAAGCATTTTTAAATGATTTTTGATTTTTGCCCGATAGCACGTTGCTCAAAAATTTTAAATTCACCATCAAAAACAGGCTCAGGAAAAGCTTGTCCCCAAGGTCCGCCAGATTTTATCACTTCTGCAGTTTCAATACTAAATTCATTTGCTTGAAGTTCGCCATCCGTCCAAATCACACCTTGTAATTGATCTTCATTTACCCAATCTTGCACCGTTTGATTAAAAATCTTTTGAAAATCAGGGAAAAAGCTTTCTTTAATGCTTAATCCTGCTGCCATGGCATGACCGCCAAATTTTAAAATCATATCCGGATGTTGGGAATGAATACGCTCTAATACATCGCGCATATGCAAACCTTCAATTGAACGAGCAGAACCTTTTAAAATGCCTTCTTGATCTTGTGCAAAAGCAATGACTGGTCGATGGTATTGATCTTTGATTCGAGAAGCCACAATACCTAATACACCTTGATGCCAATCTGGCTGGAATAAAGCTATCCCCATCGGTAATTCATCAGAAAGTGCGGTGAGATTTCGGCAAATTTCTAAGGCTTCTAACTTCATGCCTTGCTCAATTTCTTTTCTAGCCTGATTCAAGCTGTCCAAATCCAAGGCTTGGGCTCTTGCCTCTTGCATACTTTCTGCAAGTAATAACTCTACACCAACAGACATATTATCTAATCGGCCCGCAGCATTTAAACGTGGTGCAATCGCAAAGCCCAAATCAGCCGAGCAAAGTTTTTCGACTTCTCGATTAGCCACTTCAGCGAGAGCAATAATTCCTGGTCGACAACGCTTTTGCACGAATTCGCATCAACCCTTGATGGGCTAAAATACGGTTATTTTGATCAAGGGGAACAACATCCGCAATCGTGCCGAGCGCGACTAAATCCAGTAATTCAGTAAAATTAGGCTGTGTTTCTGCCGTAAAAATGCCCAACTCGCGAAATTTGGCACGTAAAGCCAGCATTAAATAAAACGCCACGCCCACACCGGCTAAACATTTTGAGGGAAAATCACATTGTTGCAAATTTGGATTAACAATAGCATCAGCATTCGGCAGTATTTCTGGTGGCAAGTGGTGATCGGTAATCAACACCTTCACGCCCTGCTCTTTTAAATACGCTACGCCCTCAAAGGATGATACCCCGTTATCTACCGTCATCAATAACTGCACGCCTTTTTCCATTGCCATTTCAGCAACAGGTACACTCAAACCATAGCCTTGCTCAAAACGATTCGGCACAAGGTATTCCACATCAGTAAAACCAAGCATACATAAAGCTAATACTGAAAGTGCCGTACTGGTTGCCCCATCAGCATCAAAATCACCGACAATAACAATCTTTTGTTGCTGTTGATAAGCATCAACCAATAAATTCACAGCTTGTTGAATACCGTATAATTGATTGGGATTTAGCATTGATTGCAAAGTGCGGTCTAATTCTTGACTATTTTTTATATGACGAGAACGATAGAGACGATCGAGTAATGCATTATCTGAAACAGGATTTCCGGCAGGAATTTCACGACGTTTGATGAGTTTTTTCACGGTATTTTGTTATTTAAAATTATCACCTAAAGGAACATTTGATATGTGCTTTGATGATATGAATATTTTAAAGGGCGTATATCATACGCCCTCACTACTAAAAATTATTGTGCTGATTCTTTAACAGCAGCTAATAAATCTTGAGGTTTTAAATATCCCCCAATCATTTCACCTGTTGAAGTCACAATACTTGGCGTACCTTTCACGCCGAGTTGTACACCTAAATCATAGTGTCTTTTCACAATGTTAGGCGTTTTCAATTCTTTCGGTAAGTTACCTTTTTCTGCTTCGTTCAATGCAAATACAGGATCTTTCGATGTCCAAATTGCTTCCATTTGGCGAGCAGTTTCATTCATTCCGGCACGTGGGAATGCAAGATAACGAATAGTAATACCTAAATCATTATATTCTTTTCACTTTGTTGATGAAGGATATGACAATAATGGCAAGTGATATCCATGAATACGGTCACAACATATTTTTTCATTTTTTTGCCGGATAAACAATCATTTCGTTTTTTTAACGCATTCACTTTATCCGCTAAAAGTTTACCTGCCACATCAACTGGGCCTTTATTTGTTAATTCATACATTTTGCCTTGCAAAACATATTGACCATTTTCGCTCACATATAAAATACCTTGATCTGTCACAGCTGTTTTAAGGCCTTTTACAGTGAATCTTTTCACTTCAATATTTTTTTCGCACCTAATGCCTGCAACTTTTGATTTAATCGTCAGCATCAGTCGCCATTGCAGTGGCAGAAGCCGTGATTAAAAAGTGCGGTCAGTAATTTCTTCATACTTTCTTTGTTCCTAAATTTATGAAAATGAGCGCTGAAATTATAAAGTAATTGATGAATTTATGCAAAATTGTTATTTCCTAAAAATAACAGACTAAAAAGATCAAACTAAATAGTTGATCGAAATCACTACATTTTTTATTTACAATGCCCACTGTACCCATGTACTGGTACAAATTTTTAATTTTATTCAAAAGAGGTTATCTCAATGAAAAATTTATTAAAAAAATGACAGCTATCGCAGCATTAACTTTCAGCTCTATCAATGCATTTGCTGCATCTCAACAAGCTGAAGAAGTGAAAAAAGTTTCAAAGCGTGGGAAGAAACAGCAAGTCAAAAACTTGAAGCAAGTTTTTGATGCAGTAGCTGCTGCTTCAGCAACTAGCAATGCAACTGAAACTGAAGCTGCTGTTGCAGCATTTGATAAACAAGCAGCAGAAACATGTAGCTGAATTAGAAGCTTTAGGGAATTAAAAGTGAAGAAGTTTCACCACTTGTTTCTATGTATAAAGAATATGTAGATGCTGAGAAAAGAAGTGGTTCAACTCATTTTATCTCAAGTCAAATCACCATCTGCTGACAAATGCAGGTAAAAGTTCCTGAAGCTGTCGCAAAAAGCAAATGCATAAAGATGATGCTAGTTGACAAATTAGCAGATCAATTAGAAGAAAAAAATTCCCTGCAGGAATAATTTCATTCTTTTTAATTATACTTAGAACCTTATTTATTCTAGAAATAAATAAGGTTTTTTTGATTCTCAATAATCTACCCAATCCTCTAAGCATATCCTCTATAATCTCATCTCTAATTTAGCTTAAAAACTTTAGTCATTATGTTTGAAATCAATCCAATCAAAAACAAAATCGCCGACCTTTCTGAGCGCACTTCTGTGCTTCGGGGGTATCTTTGACTTCGATGCAAAAGTTGAGCGTTTAGAAGAAGTTAATGCCGAATTAGAACAACCCGATGTGTGGAACGATCCTGAAAAAGCCCAAGCGCTTGGGAAAGAACGCGTTTCACTTGAACAAGTGGTTGATACCATCAAGAATTTAGAACAAGGTTTAGAGGATGTTGAAGGTCTGCTTGAATTAGCCGTTGAAGCTGAAGATGAAGAGACTTTCAATGAAGCCGTTGCTGAATTAGACGAACTTGAACAACAACTTGCAAAATTAGAATTCCGACGCATGTTTAGCGGTGAACACGATGCGTGCGATTGCTATGTTGATTTACAAGCAGGTTCCGGTGGTACAGAAGCGCAAGACTGGACGGAAATGTTACTTCGCATGTACCTTCGCTGGGCTGAAAGTAAAGGCTTTAAAACAGAATTAATGGAAGTCTCTGATGGCGATGTCGCAGGTTTAAAATCAGCGACGATTCGTGTTAGTGGCGAATATGCTTTCGGTTGGTTACGTACTGAAACCGGTATTCATCGTTTAGTACGCAAAAGCCCATTTGACTCCAACAATCGCCGCCATACATCATTTGCAGCGGCTTTCGTTTATCCTGAAATTGATGACAACATTGATATTGAAATCAATCCGGCAGATTTACGTATTGACGTTTATCGTGCATCCGGTGCGGGTGGTCAGCACGTCAATAAAACCGAAAGTGCGGTGCGTATTACTCACATGCCAAGTGGGATTGTCGTGCAATGTCAAAACGATCGTTCTCAACACAAAAATAAAGATCAAGCCATGAAACAATTAAAAGCGAAATTGTATGAGCTTGAGTTACAAAAGAAAAATGCGGACAAACAAGCGATGGAAGATAATAAATCTGATATCGGTTGGGGCAGCCAAATTCGTTCTTATGTGTTAGATGATGCGCGTATCAAGGATCTCCGCACAGGCGTTGAAAATCGTAATACACAAGCCGTGCTGGATGGCGATCTCGATCGCTTTATTGAAGCAAGCTTGAAAGCAGGACTTTAATCATCTCTTTTATACAAAAAAGTGCGGTCAATTTTAACCGCACTTTTTTATTACACTTCTTCTTTTTCTTTCAGTTTATTCTTACCTAGTACCGTATCTTTCATCACCGTCAGCAATTCTTTTTGCACATGAGAAAGTTTTGGTTTTTCTGACTTTTCAAATGCCAATGGCGACAAAACTCCATGCCTTAATGCCCAATCGAGCTGTCAATAATCCCACGCCAATCCCCTGTGCTGCTCGTGCAGAAAGTTTTGCGGTAATATCTTGCGAAAGCCAATCCATCCCTAAATCTTGCACGATTTCAGTCGCACCGGCAAAAGCAAGATTCACCAATACCATTCTGAGTAAACGAAGACGGGTAAAATACCCAAGCTCAATCCCATAAATCGCTGCAATTTTATTGATTAAACGAATATTTCGCCACGCAATAAAAAACATATCAATAACAGCTAAAGGACTAATTGCCACAATCACCGCGGATTCTGCCGACATTTTCGTAATCAGTTTTTTCGCTTTGCTATCAAAAGATTGTAACACCGTCTTACTAAATAAATGGGCTACTTCGCGAGCAGAATAACTTTCATTCAGCTGTTTTTCCCATTGGACAATTGAGGGATGTTGCGAATCCAATTTTAAGGTATCGGCAATCGATAAACACAAGGCTTTCCCTTTTTCGCTATCCTGTTCTGAAAAAACTTGATGATTTTTAACCGCACTTTCACCTATTAATCGCTGACTTTGTTCTTGTAAATTCAACCGATTTTTTGAGTTTCACTAAACGTCGCCATTCTGCGATGATTTCAGATAAACCAAACATCACCACAATAAAACTCACCAAGGCAAAAGCAAGGTAAATCCATTGTTGGTTTTGATAACTGTCCCAAATCCATTGAACAGATTGCGCAACCGTCGCCCCTAAAAACAAAAGTGCGGTCAATTTTAAAGCTGTTTTCCAACCACTCGATTTAGGCTTTCACAATTTGCTCAAATTGCTCGTCCAACAACTCCCCTTCTAAAGGTTCATTATCGATGGTTGTTTCAACATTATAAAAATTCCTGCTTAGGCAGAATTTCTTCCTCTTCTGGTTGTTGAGATTGTGTGAAAATTTGTTTTGTCATTATTCTTTCCAATAAAAATAGAAACGGTATTTTACTTCGAATTTCTTTAGCAAATCTTAAATGGCTGAAAGTAAAAAAAGCAATATTGACTAGAAAATAAAATGAGCTACTATAACCATTATCCACAATTAGTTTATCTAATGTGTTAAGTTTTAACTGTTAACTAACTAGAAGGATCTTTTCATGAAGAAACTTATCGCCACTGCGGTGCTCTCCGCATGTTCCATGGCTTATGCCAATACCGACATTCCAAACTACAATACCGATTCTCATCTGTATGAATTCACTCAAACTTATGACTTAGTTGCACCAAAAGGTTCGCAAGGACAAACGAATCTGTGGGTGCCTTTACCGTTTAATGGCGAGTATCAACAGGTAAAATCTATCCATTTTCGAAGGTAACTATTTGGATGCCTATGTGACAGAAAACAACAAATATGGTGCGAAAACGCTCTTTGCGACTTGGGATAAAGATGCGCAAAAACGCGATTTAAAAATCACTATGGTGATTGAAACCAAAGATCGTGAACCTATGGTTAAAGGTGCATTAGAAAATTACAAGCCACCAAAAGACATTCACTATTCTGTTGATGTACAAGAATATTTAAAAACCGACTCAACATATTAAAACAGATGGTATTGTGAAACAGTTCGCCGATAAAATTGTGGGCACTGAAACTAATCCATTGAAAAAAGCAGAGTTGATTCACCAATGGATCGTCAACAATATGGAACGTGACAATTCTGTTCTAGGCTGTGGCGATGGTGATGTAGAAAAAATTCTGACCACCGGTGTGTTAAAAGGTAAATGTACCGATATTAACTCTGTTTTCGTTGCACTTGCTCGCGCCAGCGGTATTCCGGCTCGTGAAATTTTCGGTATTCGTTTAGGTGCAGCGGATAAAATGGGCAAATATTCCAAAGGTGCATTCGGTAGTGCGGACGAACATGGCGTAGCAAACGTAAGTGGTGGTCAGCATTGTCGTGCTGAGTTCTATCTTGCTGGATTCGGCTGGGTGCCTGTTGATTCTGCAGACGTGGCAAAAATGCGTTTAGCAGAGAAAAAATCCGTTGATGATAAGGATACACAAGCCGTTGCCAAATACTTATTCGGTAACTGGGAAGCAAACTGGGTTGGCTTTAACCATGCGCGTGACTTCGATTTATATCCGCAACCAGAACTTGCTCCACTCAATAACTTTGGCTATCCGTATGCTGAAGTGGGTGGCGACCCGTTAAATTCCTTTGACCCGAAAGAATTTAAATATGACTACGTCTCTAAAAAGCTCTAATAAATCTTTTTGGGTTGCGATTGCCACCGCGCTAAGTGCTGCGGTGGCATCAACCTTGTGTTGTATTGCGCCTTTAATCTACTTTAGTATTTGGCGTGTCATCCACATGGTTAATTGGCTTAGGTGAATATGATTATTTACGCATTCCGATGCTTATCGTTTCATTATGCGCCTTTGCCTACGGTTTTTGGTTGCTGATGTTTTCCAAAAAAATCATTTGCAGCAAATACATTTCCCGTAAAAAGCTCATTGTTTTGTATTGGATTGTATTTATCGTCATGCTCTTTTTCTTAACTTATCCAACCATTTTACCGTGGATTTTAGAGCTTTCTAATTAGGAACAAAAAATGAAGAAATTAACGACCGCACTTTTGCTTTCATTATTCACTTTCTCTATCGCTCAAGCAGAAGAAACAAAGCAAGTTATGTTAAAAGTGAATGAAATGAACTGCCAGCTTTGTGCTTATTTGGTGAATAAAGAGTTACGTAATATTGATGGCGTGATTTCCACTAAAGCCTCCATTAAAGATAGAACTGTGACTGTTGTAGAAGATCCGAAAGTTTCTGATGAGCAATTGATTCATGCGATTCACAAACTGGAATATACGGCGGAAGTGGTTAAGTAAAGTGATAAAAAAATAAAAAGTGCGGTCAATTTTGTGAAGTTTTAAAAACTCATTAAAATTGACCGCACTTTATATCTCAGACATTTAAAATACATTCTACTCAAATATCAATCTATCAATACTTTTTGAACTCGTACTTGTTGAAATATTGACGAAATTACCATCGCTTATTTCTAGCTTCAATTATCAAAACTAAAGTCGCCATTGCAGCAGACATATTTAACCAAAAAAATGCTGTTTTCTTAAAAATCAGAAAAAAAGAATAATCATCAAGCTTTAGAATAATTTCAAATAAACTATATATGAATGTAAAAGATGTAAAAACAAATAATAAATATAATTACCCAAAATATAAGATATTGAAGTAATAGCTTAGTTTTCAATATTCCTCCCAATATATAGGCTCATTATTAAATATATTACTACTTTAGCTATGTTCCAAGCCACTGCTAATGGCTAGATATAATGTTGCATTGAGTTTAAACACAAAGTGCGGTCAAAATTGACCGCACTTTTTTGTCTTTAAGAATCGACTTATTTAATCACGCCACATGCCATACGTGGGCCGCCACCGCCAAGTGGAGCTGGATGATCTGAGTGGTTGTCACCACCTGCGTGAATCATAATAGAATGACCACGAACTTCATCTAATTTTTTAAGACGTGGCGCTAAAACAGGGTTAGTTGCTGTACCATCATGTAATACAGTTAAAGCCGGTAAGTCACCTAAGTGAGCATCATCTTGCCATGGGTAACCATGTTGTTTAGCGCCTTTAGGATCCCAGTGACCGCCAGCCGCTAAACCTGCTGTTAATTTACCGTCTTTTTCTTTTGGATCACAGCTTGGATTTTCATGAATATGGAAGCCATGTAAACCTTCAGCTAAACCTTGTAGATTTGGTGTAAACACTAAACCATAATTTGATTCAGTAATAGTTACAGTCCCTACATCTTTGTTACCATTTGCAGGATCTAATTGTTGTACTTTTTACTTCGATTGAAGGACCTGCTGGTTTTGCCATATGGTCATGTGCATTTGCCACGCCAGCAGCACAAATTCCGCTGATTGCTAATGCTAAGAGAGTTTTCATTTTTCATCATAAGCTCCTTTACTTTAGAAAAGACTCGAAATTGATTCTACCTAAATATCAATAAAAAAAATAGTGGTTTATATTAAGTATTTGACAATTAAATTGATTTGATTTTTTTCTATCAATCAAACCTATCCGCCAATAAAAAAACTGTAAAACTGCATCCATTCTTAAATGTGGGATACTTTCACCTTGTTGTAAAACTTGAGGTTCAAAGGAATCAAAATCAAAAGATTGTTTTGACCAAAACTCTGCACTAGGTAGTTTACTTGGTACAGACCCCGGATAAAGCGTAATAAGTTGCTTATCTACAGAACGTACTCCTTGAATAGCTTTAATTTGTTTACCGTTTTGATTAACTAAAACTTGTTTTGTTGCTCGAATCGCAGCAATTGCCGTGTATTCTGTATCAATTCCTTCAAATTCTACGTGACGACCGCCCTCTTGCACCAATTGACGCATAAGGCTAATTAAGTTTTTGAATTTGATCGGTTGTGATATGATCGGCTTTTGTTGCCACAAACATGAGCTTATCAATATTTGGGGAAAACAAGCGATTAAGTAAATTGCGTTTCCCATAATGGAAATTTTTGAAAAGCTGATTAAGCCCTGTTTGCATATCAATAAAAGCTTGTTGGCTATGATTTAATGGTGTTAAGCAATCGGCTAAAATTACTTGGCGATCAAAGGTGGAAAAAAATAATTTTCATAAAAGCCTTTCACTATCTTATTACGATAATAATCATATCGCTTATTCAACACGGCAAAATAGCTATTAGATTTCGCCTCTCTTTTCAGTTTTTTTGCCATTGTTCTTCGGACAAATGCAATAACGGGAAAAATTGTAATACAGGTGCGCCTTCTAATTCACCAGGTAAAGACAAATCGGCCAGGTTGAATAAATTGCATTCCTTCTGCTTTGCAGGCAAGCAAATAATCGGTATAAGATTTTTGCAATCTGCGCTAAAAACATCTTCATTGACGACCGCACTTAGGGTCGAGTTTTTTTCAGTTTATCCAACCAATCTTGCGCAAACTGTTGACGAACACCCGATGTAATGTTGGCTTGTTCGAGCGACCATTGTTGAAAATCTAGATTTAGCAAAGGTAAATCCAATAGCCATTCACCAGGATAATCAAAAATATCTAAATATAATGTGCCGCGTTCTTTAAAATGACGAAGTAAACCCGATTGGCGTTCAAAACGAATGGCAAGTCGTGTTTCACTTACTCCTCGAGTTGATTGGCACCATTGTGGTGGATTATTCATTAAATCATTGAGATTCGCTTCATAATCAAAACGTGGAATACTTAAATCCTGCTGCGGCACACGTTTTACCGCTAAAATAGATTGATTTCGAGCAGCCTCAAATAAAGGAAGATGTGCATTTCCCTCTTGATTAATATGTAACAATTGATTAATCAAACTCGTAATAAAGGCTGTTTTACCGCTTCGACTTAGTCCTGTCACAGCCAAACGTAAAGTGCGGTCAAATCCACGATTGATTATTTGATTAATTTCCCGATTAATTGATTTAAACATATCCTAAAAATCCAATAACTAGCCATTTTTGCCAAGATATTTTACAATTCACTCAATTTATCACAAAACGGTCTTTAATAATAAAGCTATGTTACGTCGAAATGTCACTTTTTGTTTTTTATTGTGTGGGTTGAGCCAAATTAATCTGGCACAAGCCGCACCAAGCATACCCAAAATGCTGACAGAAAACGGCTTAACATACTGCACAAATGCATCGGGTTTTTCTTTTAACCCACAAACTGCAGACGCTGGCACCAGTATGAATGTGGTGACGGAGCAAATTTATAACAAATTATTTGATATTAAAGATCATAGTGCAGCTCTCGTTCCTGTGTTAGCCCAATCTTATTCTATTTCATCTGATGGAAAACAAATTCTCATTAATCTTCGTAAAGGGGTGAAATTTCATCGTACTCCTTGGTTTACACCAACACGTGACTTTAATGCAGAAGATGTGGTCTTTTCAATTAATCGCGTTTTAGGTCATGATACTTACTTGCCAACACTCTCAGATGATGTAGTCACCTACAAAAATCCGCAATATAAAATCTTTCACGAACAGGCCAAGAAGGTACACTTTCCGTATTTTGAAAGTATTAAGCTGAATCAAAAAATTAAAAGTATCACAGCAACGAATCCTTATCAGGTCAAAATTGATCTGTTTGAACCCGATGCGTCAATTCTGTCCCATCTTGCTAGCCAATACTCTATTATTTTCTCGCAAGAATATGCATATCAATTAAGTGCCGATGATAATCTCACCCAATTGGATACGCATCCTGTTGGCACGGGCCCTTATCAAGTGAAAGATTACGTTTATAACCAATATGTTCGCTTGGTTCGTAATGAGGATTATTGGAAAAAGAAGCTAAAATTAAAAAAATATCATCGTGGATCTTTCTACGGATCGTACAGGGGCGTTTAATAAAATTCTTTAATAATGAATGCCAAATTGCTTCTTATCCTGAAGTTAGCCAACTCGGTTTATTAAGCGAAAAAGATGATCGTTATTATCTGCAATCTACGGATGGAATGAACTTGGCCTATTTGGCTTTCAATTTCCAAAAGCCATTAATGCAGGATAAAACCATTCGCCACGCCATTTCGCAAAGCTTGAACCGTTTTAGAATTGTGCGAAATATTTACCACAACACAGCAACTGTGGCGAATAACATTATTCCTGAAATTTCTTGGGCTTCTGCAATTAATACGCCTGATTTTCCTTATGATTATCAACCTGCAGAAGCAGAAAAAGCATTACGCAATAAAAAACTCACGTTAAATATGTGGGTGATGAATGAAGAGCAAGTGTATAACCCAGCCCCAATTAAAATGGCGGAGCTCATTAAATGGGATTTAGCCAAAAGCCGGCGTGGATGTTAAAGTGCGGTCAGTCACACGTACATATTTAATCGAACAATTACGCAAAGGCACAGAAGATTACGATTTAATCTTAACCGGGTTGGCTTGCTGGAAACCTTGATCCTGACGGTTTTTATGCGTCCGATTTTTAAGTTGTGATACGCAAAATGAAATCACGAATTTATCAAATTGGTGTAATCCTGAATTTGATAAGATGATGAATCGTGCACTAGCGACCAATCATTTATATGAGCGCTCTAAAGCATATAACAATGCACAAGACCTCATCTTAAACGAATTGCCTATTGTGCCAATTGCAAACGTCAAACGACTTTTGGTCGCTAGAGGCAATGTTAAAGGAATTGAGATGACCCCATTTGGTAGCATCAATTTTTCTACCTTGTATTTCATGAAGAATAAGGAGAAAAAATAGTGCTCATTTCAGCCATTCGCCATATAATTTGGGTAAGCATTTTATTATTGATTCTGTCCATATTAAGTTTTGTCATTTTAATGCGAGATCCGCTCAATGCAGATCTTGTCACAAATAACATTTATAGTGCTTATTATCATTATCTTACATCATTGTTACAGGGCGATTTAGGGATTACCTATAACGGCGGAGAATCGTTAAAAGATTTAATTTTTACGGTATTACCACCCACATTAGAACTCTGTTTTACTGCGCTCTTTATTAGCTTGCATCTTAGGTATTCCTCTCGGTGTATTAAGTGCGGTCTATAATCAACGTGCTTGTTCACGTACATTGCAAAGTATATCCAATGTTGGTTTGTCTATTCCTATTTTCTGGTTTGCCCCGAATTTTGCTTTATGTAGCAGCGATTCAAAGCTGGGAGATCGCAGCCATTGGAGCAATATAATTTACTCTATGAAATCAAACCTATCACGGGTTTCCCTATTATTGATGTGTGGTTTGTGGATGTGCCTTACCGAACTAAAATCGTACAAAATGTTTTACAACATTTAGCCTTGCCTACATTAGTGCTTTGTATTCTGCCGACCATGGAATTTATCCGCATCATTCAGCAACGGGCTGATTATTTACTTCAACAAGAATATGCTAAAGCGGCAGCAACACGTGGCTGGTCAAAATGGACGATTTTAAGACGTTATGTTTTCCGCAATACTTTTCCATTATTGATTCCACAACTTACGCGTGTATTTACCTTAGTGTTAACACAATGTATGTTGGTTGAGACGGTATTAGGTTGGCCAGGAATTGGACGTTGGCTCATTGATGCCGTAACCCAACAAGATTACAACAGTATTTCTGCCGGCGTGGTAGTAATTGGTATTTGTATCATTATTATTGATACGTTCGCCAAGTTGCTCATGTTTATATTAGATCCATTGAATAAGAAGGGCTGGTATGCAAGATAGAGAACCTGATGAATTTCGTGAAAGCACCTCCTTCTTTCAGATTTGGTTGCTTTTCCGTCAGAATCGTGTGGCATTATTCTGTTTCTATTTATTTTGTCTTCTGATTTTAACCGCACTTTTTCCTAAACTCATCATGCCTTATAGCGAAAGCATGGAGTTTGTCGGAGAAGAACTCATGCCGCCATCTTGGGTAGAAAAAGGTCGTATTGCTTTTTTCTTTGGTACCGATGATCTTGGTCGTGATGTACTCAGTCGATTAATTATGGGGACACAATATACTCTCGGTTCCTCTCTTTTAGTGGTCATTGCTGTGGCAATTATTGGTGGCGCATTAGGTATTCTTGCCGGTATGTCAGAAGGGATTAAATCTCGTTTTTTAGGTCATTTTTTTGACGCCTTTTTATCTATCCCTATTTTACTGATTGCCATTATTATTTCGACGTTAATGGAACCGAGCTTAATAAATGCCATGTTTGCCACTCTGTTGGCTATTTTGCCGTATTTTGTACATGCCATTTATCAAGCAATTCAGCAAGAACTAAAGAAAGACTACGTACTCTTACTGAAAATTAGATGGTATTTCAAACTGGGAATTATTAAAAACTACAATCTTGCCGAATATTAGTGTCGTCTATACACAAGAAATTTCTCGAGCATTTGTGGTCGCTATTTTAGATATTACGGCTCTCAGCTTTATTTCTCTAGGTGCACAACGTCCAATGCCAGAATGGGGCGCAATGATTAAAGATTCGTTAGAGCTGATTTATCTTGCCCCTTGGACGGTTTTATTGCCGGGCTTTGCTATTATTTTCACCATTTTATTAAGCATTATTTTTACTAACGGATTGTGTAAAGCAATCAATAAATATTACGAGTAACCCATGGCGCTGTTAGATATTCGCAATCTTAATATTGAAATTCAAACACCAAACGGTCGCATGAAAATTGTGGACGGCGTCAATCTTTCGCTTAATGAAGGGGAAATTCTAGGGCTCGTCGGTGAATCAGGTTCAGGTAAAAGTTTAATCGCTAAAGTAATCAGTAATTCCATTAAAGATAACTGGATTGTCACCGCTGACCGTTTTCGTTTTAATGATGTTGAATTGCTTAAACTGACGCCGAATCAACGTCGAAAAATCGTTGGAAAAGAAATTTCAATGATTTTCCAAAATCCATTAAGCTGCCTAGATCCAAGTCGAAAAATCGGTAAACAGCTTATCCAAAGTATTCCAAACTGGACCTTTAAAGGCCGTTGGTGGCAGTGGTTTGGTTGGAAAAAACGTCGTGCTATTGAATTACTGCACCGTGTAGGGATTAAAGACCACCAAGATATTATGGCGAGTTATCCTAATGAGCTCACTGAAGGTGAAGGCCAAAAAGTGATGATTGCCGTAGCAGTGGCGAATCAACCTCGATTATTAATTGCGGATGAACCCACTAATTCTTTGGAGTCCATTACGGCATTGCAAATTTTCCGTTTGCTTTCAAGTATGAACCAAAACCAAGGTACAACAATTTTATTAGCCAGTAACGATCTTAAAAGTATCAGTGAATGGTGTGATAGTATTTCCGTTCTTTATTGTGGGCAAAATACGGAATCAGGACCGACTGACCAAATATTGGATATGCCTCATCATCCTTATACGCAAGCATTACTTTATTCTGTTCCGGATTTTAGTCACCCCTTAGGTTTTAAAAGCAAATTAGGCACACTAGAAGGCACAGTGCCGATTTTAGAACAAATGCCGATTGGTTGTCGTTTAGGACCACGCTGCCCTTTTGCGCAACGGGAATGCATTCAAAAGCCAAGCAGATATCGTATTAAACAGCATGAGTTTTCCTGCCATCATCCGATTAATCTTCGAGAACGGCAGTTTAAAGATAAAATTGAAACTTCACCGCTTACGCTAATACCGACTCAAAAGGAAACGAATAATGCCATTATTACAAGTGGAAAATCTCAGTAAAACCTTTGATGAACCCACCAAACTTTTTGGCTCAGAGCAATTTTATGCGGTAAAAGACGTCAGCTTTACACTTAACCGTAAAGAAACCCTTGCGATTATCGGTAAAAATGGTTCGGGTAAATCAACATTAGTGAAAATGATTGCAGGAATTACCCCTCCTACATCAGGGAAAATCTTATTTAATGGTTTACCATTACAATTTGAAGATTTTCACTATCGTGCACAGCATATTCGAATGGTTTTCCAAGATGCGAATTCAGCGTTTAACCCTCGCTTAAATATTGGGCAAGCCTTAGATGCACCACTACGATTAATTACCGATTGGGATGAAGAAACGCGTAATGAAAAAATCTTTGAAACGCTTTCATTGGTCGGGGACTTTATCCTGATTATACGAATCTTAAAATCAAGCATTTATCTGTCAGTCAAAAACAACGGATCGCCTTGGCTCGTGCACTGATTCTTCAACCCGAGATCATTATTATTGATGATGCATTGAGTACATTAGATGCCTCTGTGCGTATTCAATTGCTTAATCTGATTTTAGATTTACAAGAACATTTAGGCATTTCCTATATTTATATTGGACAAAATTTAGGCATTATCAAACATATTGCAGATCAAGTTTTGGTGATGGATGATGGTGAAATTATCGAATCTGGTACACCAAGAGAAATCTTTTCCAATCCTCAAAATAATATTACTCGCCTACTTGTAGAAAGCCATTTTGGTCAATTGCTTGATGAAAATGCTTGGCAAACAACGACTTCCTAATTCTCTTTAAAATAAGTTAGGCATAGACATCTCAAAAAAACGTCTTTAAAATTGACCGCTCTTTTCACTCTTTTTAACAAAACAGGAAAGCAATTATGCAAGCGTTATTAAAACTCACTAACTTTATGAGCAAAACTTTCGCATTATAGGCGATTGTTTTTGCTCTTCTCGCCTTTCTCTTCCCTGAGCAATTCAAAATTTTTGCACCATGCATTCCTTACCTTTTAGGTTTGGTGATGTTTGGTATGGGAATTACCTTAACTTTTGCTGATTTCACTGAAGTGGCTAAACACCCTAAATCAGTATTCATTGGTGTAGCAGGGCAATTTATTATTATGCCGGCTATTGCCTTTGGATTAGCAAAAGCCTTTGATTTAGCGGTGGGAGTGATTCTTGTGGGGTCTTGCCCGGGGGGACTTCATCAAACGTAATGACTTACTTAGCAAAAGGTAACACCGCGCTTTCTGTCGCTTGTACGACAATCTCAACCTTACTTTCGCCAATATTAACGCCTGCTATTTTCTATGTATTAGCAAGCCAATGGTTAGATATTGATGCAGGTGCAATGTTTATGTCTGTATTAAAAATGGTGTTGTTCCCAATTTTCTTAGGGTTAGTCGTTCGTGCGCTCTTCAAAAGGAGCAAGCAAGCCAAACTATGCCATTAGTATCTGTTATTTCTATCGTCTTAATCTTGGCAGCGGTAGTAGCAGTAAGTAAGGATAAAATCGTAGAATCAGGCCTATTAATTTTCAGTGTTGTGGTTTTACATAACTGCTTAGGCTATTTAATTGGTTACTTTGCAGCAAAATTATTTAAACTTAATACGGCGGATAGTAAAGCAGTAGCAATTGAAGTGGGTATGCAAAACTCTGGTTTAGGTGCTGCACTGGCAGCCGCTCATTTCAACCCAATTGCCGCGGTACCTAGTGCTTTATTTAGTTTCTGGCACAATGTATCGGGTCCAATTTTGGCAAATATTTTCTCCAATATCAAAAATGAAAAATAAACTAATTGGATAAAAAAAGGGCGGAACATAATTTCCGCCCTTTTTATACTTCACGAATTACTTCACTGAACCACAATTTCAAACAATATAAATACTGCCCTTTTGGATCATTAAATTGAGTTAACACATTCAGTTGTTTTTTCACTTGATGCACTTCCTGTGGCAATCCCAACCAATTTGTCAGTAGCGCTTGACCTTTTTGTTTAAGCTTGCGATCTAATTTAGCGAAGAAACTATTATCTTCATCCACCAACCATTGCACGCTGAAATTATCCATGTATTTATCAGGATGTTGATTGACTAGAGCGACCACTTTATCAATGGCTACATCAATATCGCCTAATTCATCCACTAAAGCCATTTTTCTGTGCATCTTGCCCTAACCAAACTTGGCCCTGAGCAATTTTATCTACTCTATCTTTTGATAACTGACGACCACGGCTTACCACCTCTAAGAAACGCTCATAACCATTTTCGATGCTAAGTTGATAAATATCCTGTGTATTTTTACCCAATGGACTTAAAGCTGACGTTTCCGCGAGATCCGTTGTCGCTACGCCATCAGTACTCATTCCCATTTTTTTGATTGTATTTTCAAAGGTTGGGAATAATGCAAAAATCCCGATTGAACCCCGTAATCGTATTTTTATCTGCCACGATATAGTCGGCAGTTGAAGAAATCCAATAACCACCAGAAGCTGCCATGCCCCCCATGGATACCACAACAGGTTTGCCTGCTTTTTGAAGATTTTCAGTTTCCTGGCGAATAATTTCTGATGCAAATGCACTGCCACCCGGTGAGTTAACACGGAGAACAACCGCCTTCACTTTCTCGTTATCGTAGGCTTGTCTCAATAACTTCGCAATGGTATCGCCGCCAGCTGATTCTTCATCGCTTTCACCATCAATAATTGTCCCTTCGACATTCACTACAGCAACGATATTTTTTTCATTTGGATCAACAGAGAAACGATCACCTAAATCAGATAAATAATCTTCAAAAATCTAATAATTTAGTATTTCCCTCTGCATCTTGACCAAAAAAATGCGGTCAATTTTTTTATCTAAATCCAATCTTGTCGCAAAATGTGTCACTAACTGACGTTTTTTCACATAAGCCGTTTCATCACCCTTTAACGCTTTTAAATCACTAATATATTTTTGTGCATTCGGTAATACATCATTAGCGGTAATATGACGATTAACCATTAACGTTTGCATGTAGTTTTGCCACATACCCCCAAGCCATTTCTGCATATTCGCTCGTGCTTCTGGTGACATATCATCACGCAAGAAAGGTTCTACAGCAGACTTATATGTCCCCACTCGGAAAAATATGCGGCGTAATTTCAAGTTTTTTTCGAGCATGGATTTGAAGTAAAGATTTTTCATAACGTAAACCTTGAATACCGACTTGTCCAATCGGATTGAGATAAATTTCATCCGCAAAACTCGCAAGAAAAATATTGTGATTGTGTGTAATTGTCAGCATAAGCAATAACTGGCTTTTTCTGATTCTTTAAAAACTTTGAATGGCCTTTCCTACATACTCTAATGATGGAAGATCCCCTTCAAAGTCATTTAAATTCAACACTAAACCACGAATTCGTTCATCATCTTTCGCAGATAAAAATACTTTGCACCACATCAAAGGTTGAATATTTATAAGAGACTTTTTCATTATTTAAACGTTGGAGTTCCTTTTTCCCAATTCAACATATCTTCCGTGTTATCCGCAAGATAGCCCGTTAAATTTAAATATAATGCACCTTGATCACCTGATAAGACTTGGCTTTTCTTACCATCCCCCAAAAGACCGACAAGAAAAATCAACGCTAAAACAAATAATAAAAACACAAAATTCATCACAAGATTTCGGATAAAATTGAGCGCTTTACAACAAAATTTCAATACGCTTAAGATGTTATTCATGCGAAATTAAACCTTTAAAATAGAAATAAAAATTGTGCGTAGCCTATCATAAAGTCCCATGAAAAACTATGCTATAATCAACCGTACTTAATTAGAAGAAGGAAAATACTATGGATGCATTAACTCTTTTAACACAACGTAAATCCAATAAAAAATTAACGGCACCAGCCCCTAGCCAAGTACAATTAGAACAAATGTTTCAAGCCGCTTTACATGCACCTGATCATGGTAAGCTTGAGCCTTATCATTTCGTGGTAATTCAAGGCACAGGTTTAAGTAAATTGGAAAGCTTGCTCAAAGCTGCAGTAGCTGAATTTGAGTTAGGTGAAGAGCGATTAAAAAAAGCAGAGAATTTTGCACGCCGTGCACCGATGGTCATTGCGGTAATTGCTAAAATTAATCATGAAGTGAAAAAAGTACCAGGTTGGGAACAAATGCTTACTGCAGGTGCAGCAACTTATGCGATTCAACTTGCGGGCAACGCACTGGGTTTTGAAAGTTTTTGGGCAACTGGTCCTCTCGTTGAAGGGCGTGAATTACGTGAAACGTTTGGTTGCGACAAAAATGATAAGATCGTTGCCTTATTACAAATTGGTACGGCCGCTGAAAAAAATTAGAAAAGAGACTGTAAACCAAAAGATTTTTCACGTTTCGTGACCCATCTATAACGATCAAAAAAGGCGGAGATTTCCGCCTTTTCTATTGTTCTTATTCAAACTCGCCTTCTAATCCACTTCGGATTTTATTTTCAAACGCTGTATAGTCCACTAAAAATGCATCGTGACCATAATCCGATGGGAATTCGTAGAAATCTTAAATCCACGCCAGCTTGCTCTAAAAAGCTGTTTACTTTTTATGCAAATCAATGGATTTAAATAGTTGATCTGTTGTCACTGAAACCAATGTATAGCAGGCTTTAATTCGAGATAAGGCTTCTTTTACGTCTGTATACCCTACACTTGGATCATACAGATCGAGCGCACGCAATAAATGCAAATAGGTGTTGGCATCAAAACGCTCTAAGAATTTTTTACCTTGATAACTCAAATAGGATTCTACTTGAAAGTGATCACCCCAAAATTGCCCTTCAGATTTAGTTGCACGACCAAATGCCTTAGCCAACTGCACATCGGTTCGATACGTTAACATTCCCAACATGCGCGCAATGGAAAGGCCCTGATTTGGCGGTGTCCCATCATAATAGTCACCATTATTGAAATTCGGATCATTAATCACCGCCTGACGCATAACATGATTAAAACCTATGGCTTCCGCACTAAAGAAGATAGAAGAACAAAGATTCACAATGTTATCCATAAAATCTGGATAATCAATTGCCCATTGTGTAGCTTGCATACCACCAAAAGATCCGCCCACTATTGCTTTTAAATGCGTGATGCCAAGATAATCAAGTAACGCTTTTTGTACTTTGATAATATCTTGAACAATAATATTGGGGAACTGGCTACCGTAAGGTTTTCCTGTAGTGGGATTAATTGAGCTTGGTCCCGTTGTCCCTTTACACCCGCCTAATACATTTGAACAAATAAAAAAAGTATTTAGATGTATCAAAATGCGAGACCTTCGCCCCATAAAAGTTTTGCCACCAACCATCTTTATTCGGTTCATCAAAATAAGGTTCGGCATCTCCTGTTAAGGCATGACAAATCAATACAGCATTGCTTTTTATCTGCATTTAAAGTGCCGTAAGTTTGATACGCGACATTAATAGGCGAAAGCTGCCCACCCAATGTTAATTGGAGGGATTGTCTTGAAAAAGCACGACATTTTGCACAGCCATTAAAATGATAACCTTTTACGTTGATGATTTACCAATTATCAACAGCTCATGTTTTTTTGTCAAGAAATTTTTAGACGTTTAGACGTCCAAATATTTCCTTATCAATTTAGTAGACAAATTACACTTGAAACTTACTTTTGCTTTTTTTCAGTATGTTAGCTAGATGCAACTATCTCAAAATGCTGTCAAAAAAATGACCGCACTTTCATGGCTTCGTCGCCTTCCGCTGAGCTCCTCAGCTACGCTCTTGGGGTTCTCTTTACTTGTCTTGATTGGTTGTTTCACCATTGATCGTGCCGTGAGTTTCTATGTACAGGATCGCGTATATGAAGACGTCGAAACACTTCCTCATCGCCATTACGCATTGGTACTAGGCACGTCTAAATATGTCACCAAAGGAAAAACCAATAAATATTATGACTATCGCTTAGAGGCATCAAAACTCTTAATCGATCAAGATAAAGTCGATTATTTACTGCTAAGTGGCGATAACCGCACGATTCAATACAACGAACCACGTACCATGTTTTTGGATCTACGTAAAATGGGCGTGTCTGAAAGCGTCATGTTTAAAGATTTTGCAGGATTCCGCACCTTAGACTCTGTTGTGCGAGCAAATAAAGTTTTCCAAGTTCCTTCCTTTACGATCATCAGTCAAAAATTCCATTGTGAACGCGCGCTGCTTATTGCTAAACATTACGATATTGATGCCATTTGTTTCACCGCAAAACAGCCAGAAGTTTATTTTGGGACACGTGTCCGCGAAATGTTTGCTCGCGTGAAAGCCGTATTAGACTTAATTATCGGAGTAAAACCCTACTTTCTCGGCACACCAGAACCGCTACCAATTCCTGCTGAATAGTTAACTGATTCTTTAATTTTTTTACCCTGTTAAATCAAAAATATCTAAATAATTGGTTTTTATACTATTTTTTTGGAGTATTTATTTGACAATTTTTTTGACTGAAATCGCTATTTCTAATAGCCATCATAAAAACACAACATCTTACTTTTTTTCATTTTTAGAGGATTATCTTATGTCTCATTTATCGGTAGCAAAATTTGGCGGTACGTCTGTCGCAAACTATTCCGCTATGCAAGCTTGTGCCAAAATCGTCATTGCAGATCCTAATACTCGCGTTGTCGTGCTTTCAGCATCTGCTGGTGTAACAAACTTATTAGTTGCCTTAGCCAATGGTGTAGAAGCTGAAGAACGCGCAAAATTAATTGGTGAAGTCCGCCAAATTCAAGAAAAATATTTTTAAATGAATTAAAAGACGACAGCCGTGTTCGCCCTGTCATCGAAAAATACTTAGAAAATATTACCGCACTTTCTGAAGCGGCTAGCCTTGCGACATCACTTGCTTTAACTGATGAAATCATCAGTCAAGGTGAAATGATGTCAACACAAATTTTCATTGAAGTATTAAGAGAATTACAGACATCTGCAACCTGGGTTGATGTACGTACTTTAGTGGCAACTAATGATAACTTTGGTAAAGCCGCACCAGATGATTCACAAACTCAAGCGAACTGCGATAATTTATTAAAACCATTAATCGATCGAGGTGAATTAGTTATCACTCAAGGCTTTATCGGTCGTGAACCAAGCGGTAAAACGACTACTTTAGGCCGTGGTGGTAGTGACTACTCTGCTGCACTTTTAGCTGAAGTATTAAACGCAAAAGATGTCTTAATTTGGACTGATGTGGCAGGTATTTATACGACCGATCCACGTGTCGTACCAAATGCACAACGTATTGATACAATGAGCTTTGCTGAAGCAGCCGAAATGGCAACCTTTGGGGCGAAAGTATTACACCCTGCGACATTGCTTCCTGCCGTTCGTAGTAATATCCCTGTTTATGTGGGTTCAAGTAAAGCACCTGAAGCTGGTGGTACTTGGGTAACACGAGATCCGCAACCTCGTCCGACATTCCGTGCCATTGCATTACGTCGCGATCAAACCCTACTAACGCTTTCAAGTCTCAGTATGCTACATGCACAGGGCTTCCTGGCGAATGTATTCACTATCTTAGCGAAATATAAAATTTCAGTGGATACGATCACAACCTCTGAGGTAAGCATTGCATTAACCTTAGATAAAACTGGCTCAGCGTCATCTGGTGTAGAATTACTTTCTCCGGAATTATTAGAAGAATTAAGTCAATACTGCACCGTGAAAGTGGATACAGGCTTATCGCTTGTCGCATTAATTGGAAATGATTTACACCTCGCTTCAGGTGTGGCGAAAACGTATTTTTGACACTCTTGAAGGCTATAACATCCGCATGATTAGCTATGGTGCAAGCACCAATAACATTTGTATGCTCGCGATGAGCGACAAAGCAGATGACGTGGTTCGTTCATTACATAAATCATTGTTTGAATAAAAAATTTACTAAAAGTGCGGTTAAAAATAACCGCACTTTTTTTACGTTTAAAATTTGAGATTACGACCAAAAAAGAGTAAAGTAATCGTTTGTCTGATTTATAAACTTACGCAAACTTAAGGCGGAAATTATGGGAAAAAGTGTTGTTGTTCTTGGCGCTCAGTGGGGCGATGAAGGGAAAGGCAAGATCGTTGATTTATTAACAGATCGCGTTAAATATGTGGTGCGTTACCAAGGTGGTCACAACGCAGGTCACACTTTAATTATTAATGGTGAAAAAACCGTATTACGCTTAATTCCATCAGGTATTTTTACGTGATAACGTGACCTGTTTAATCGGTAACGGTGTGGTGCTTTCTCCTGCCGCATTAATGCAAGAAATGGGCGAATTAGAAAGCCGTGGCGTAAAAGTACGTGAACGTTTATTAATTTCAGAAGCTTGTCCATTAATCCTACCTTATCACGTTGCAATGGATCACGCGCGTGAAGCCGCATTAGGTAAAAAAGCCATTGGTACAACCGGTCGTGGTATCGGTCCCAGCTTATGAAGATAAAGTCGCTCGTCGTGGTTTACGCGTGGGCGATTTATTCAATCGTGAAGCCTTTGCTGAAAAATTAAAAAATATCCTTGAATACTATAATTTCCAATTGGTGAACTACTACAAAGTAGAACCTGTTGATTATCAAAAAACATTAGACGATGTGTTCGCGGTAGCTGATATTATTACTGGCATGGTAGCAGATATCACAACTATTTTAGATACTGCTCGTAAAAATGGCGACAACATCCTATTCGAAGGTGCACAAGGCACCATGCTTGATATCGACCACGGCACCTATCCTTATGTAACCAGTTCAAACACTACTGCCGGTGGCGTAGCAACAGGTTCTGGTTTTGGTCCTCGTAACCTTGATTATGTGTTAGGTATCATCAAAGCATACTGTACACGTGTTGGTGGCGGTCCATTCACCACAGAATTATTCGATGAAACTGGTGCTGAAATTGCACGTAAAGGTAACGAATTTGGTGCAGTAACTGGTCGTCCACGTCGTTGTGGTTGGTTTGATGCTGTAGCCATTCGCCGTGCAATTCAACTTAACTCTATTTCTGGTTTCTGTATGACCAAATTAGACGTATTAGATGGTTTCGATGAAGTGAAAATCTGTACGGCTTATAAAATGCCAAATGGCGAAATCGTTGAATATGCACCATTAGCAGCGAAAGATTGGGAAGGCGTAGAGCCAATTTACGAAACCTTACCTGGTTGGAAAGAAAACACCTTTTCGGTGTGACTGATGTAAATAAATTACCGCAAACTTGCCGTGATTACATCAAACGTATCGAAGAAGTAACTGGCGTACCAGTAGCTATCCTTTCAACGGGTCCAGATCGTGTTCAAACAATGATTTTACGCGATCCATTTGCGGCCTAAAACCGCATAAAAATAAACCGCACTTTGGCACAACCAAGTGCGGTTATTTTTTAAGGAGTTTTTGATGACTGAACAAGATATTGCTGACTACCTAAAAAATCACCCGGATTTTTTTACTCATCACCCAGAACTACTTCAACAGCTTACTATTCCGCATAGCCATGAAGAAGGGACGATTTCGTTAGTCGAAGCACAACTTGCTCAGCAACGAGAACAAATCAAAACGCTCACTCAACTCCTCGAAAAATTTCATCAACTTGCTCATCAAGAAGCAGATATCTTCTTTGCTCTCTTGCCTTTGCAGAAAAAAACTATTTCAAACAGAAGACTTTTATTGCCATCAATGAAAAAGCTGGATGACTGGGCAAAAGGCTATGAGCTAGAAGGTGCCAAAAATCTTACTTTTCACTGACAGCTGGCAAAAAAAGGACACCATTCCTGAACAACATTGGCTAGACCGAAAAGCTTTTGAACTCATTCGCCTAGAGCGTATGGGCTTACGTCAATTCTATTTAGGCGATCTCTCCAATAAAGAAAAAGCCCTCATTTTCCTCCCTGAAGAACTCCCTATCGGCTCTGTGGCGATTTGCCGTTTAGGTGGAACACCGCAAAAACCAACCGCACTTTTTACTCTTCAAATCTCGAGACACAGACCGTTTCCACAACGACCAAGACACCACATTCCTTCGACATTTAGTTGATATTGTGGAATTGCATTTGGGAAGATGGATTTAGACATTATTAAGTGATCTCTATCACAAATCTGAAAATTATTTAAATTTAGACTTTTATATTCAAATATTTAAGCGTATTTTGTAGGTTAGATGTTTTTGGTATAAATGTCGATCGTAGTTTGATCTCATTTACTGATTTTTTATCCCTATCTCAGTGAGGTTTCATTATGAATAAAAAAATGTCTTTAACATTGATTGCTATTGGACTAGGTATGTCACTTAGTAATATGGCTGCAGCACAAGAAAAATTAATTGTGTACACATCAATGAAGGAATCATTAATTGGAGCATTAAAAGCTAAGTTTACTGAAAAATATCCAGATGTTGAAATGGATTATCAGTCTGCTGGTGCCGGAAAAATTAATGGCTAAAATTGCAACGGAAAAAAAGAATCCGGGAAAAATTATGGCTGATGTAATTTGGACAAGTGAAGTACCTGACTTCTTCCAAATGAAAAAGAACGGCATGCTCGAAGCTTATGTTTCCCCTGAAACAAACAATATCGTTAATCCTATCCCTAATTTCGATGGTTCCTTTACCCCAATCCGCCTCGGTACACTAGCAATCGCCTACAATACGCGTTTCGTTAAAGATAATCCACCTGCTGAATGGGCTGATATCTTAAAAACCTGAATATAAAGGTGCATTTGGTATTGCAAACCCTGCATTATCAGGGTACGTCATATATGAGTGTTTCTTTATTAAAAGATAAATTTGGTTGGGAATTCTTTGAAAAAAATTAAAATCAAATAAAGCTAAAGTGGGTAAAGGCGCAGGACAAGTTATCGATGATACTGCATCAGGTGATTTGTTAGCTTCCTTAGCGGTTGACTATATTACCAATGATAAAATCAAAAAGGTGCGCAATTAAAATTGGTCTATCCAAAAGAAATGCTTGTCATTCCTAGCCCTGCTGCAATCTTAAAAAGGCACTGAACACCTTGCAGCTTCACAAAAATTTATTGACTTCTTACTTTCTGAAGATGGACAAAAAAATCATTGCTAACGAAGGGACATTACCAGTTAGAAAAAGGCGTTGAACTTGATGCTAAATTTGGTATGCCATCTCTAGAAGATGCTGTATCAAGAGCAATTCCTATTGACTATGAAAAAAATTAATGTCAGAAAAAGAAGAAACAATTAAACATTTCACTCAAATTCTTCAAGGTCGTTAATCAGTAAGGAGTTGTGATTATGGCAACAATTACATTTGAAAACATATGTAAAAAATTCGGTTCAAATGAAGTGTTAAAAGATCTTTCTCTAGTTGTAAAAGATGGAGAGTGCTTTACGCTTCTTGGCCCATCCGGCTGTGGAAAAACTGTCTTATTACGCCTGCTTGCAGGATTTGATGTGCCTGATAGTGGCCGTATTTTTAATTGACGATGTGGTTGTTGCCGATCCCGCTACAAACACGGATGTTCCACCCGATCAACGTGGTCTAGGTGTCGTCTTCCAAGATTATGCTGTTTGGCCACATATGACTGTCTTTGACAATATTGCCTATCCTCTTAAATTAAAAAATATTGAAAAACAAGCTCTCCATAAACAAGTGATGGAAGTTGTCGAATTAGTCAATTTAACTGGCTTTAGAAGAACGTTTACCTTCTCAATTATCAGGAGGACAACAACAGCGTGTTGCTCTCGCAAGGGCATTAGTTGCTAAACCATCTTTAATGCTCTTAGACGAACCTCTCAATAACCTAGATGCCAATCTTCGAGAAGAAATGCGTTTTGAAATTAAAGAATTACAGAAAAAACTCGGTATTACTATTCTGTACGTAACACATGACCAAGAAATTGCCTTAGCAATATCAGATCGTTTGGCCATTATGAATGAGCATGGTGATATCCAACAAATTGGCACACCATGGGACATTTACGAACGTTCAGAAAATGAGATGGTGTTTAAATTTATGGGGCTCGCAAATTTCATTCCTGTGAGATACCAAAATAATCATCATTATATTGGAGAAGGTAATCAAATTTTAAACTGGAAAAACTTGCCACCTAATTCAGGGAAATTAGGATGTCGACCTTCCGATATCATACTAAGCAAAAACAATGAAGGTTTACTAGGAAAAGTATCAAGAGCCAGCTTTCTTGGCACGGTAATGGATTATATGGTAGAGATTGATGGTGTAACACTACGAACAGAAATCCCAACTAATAAAGCATTACGTAATAATTTAATGTTCAATGAAGGTGAAAATTGCTTTATCAGTTTTCATGATTTGCTTTGGTTTGATTCTGCTAAAGAAATCTAGAGGGGTTTATTATGGCTACAACTATTCAAAATAATCATCCATTCAATATTGCTAACGTTATTCTAGCCTTATCCATCGGTATCTTAGTTATCGTTGTTGCGGTTCCTGTTTTACTTATTTTCCTCAATTCTTTTTGGGTTGATGGGCAATTTAATATCACCGATGTGGTGAATATTCTTAAGCAAGAAGAAACCTATGAAGCATTACTCAATTCACTTTTTCATCGCATCTGGCGTAACTGTGATGAGTACGATTATTGGTACATTTTTGCTTGGTTAGTGACTCGAACAGATCTCACCTTATAAAGGTTTTCATGAAAGTGATGTTCCTTGTGCCTTTTATGCTTCCTTCTTTCATTGGAGCCTTAGCTTGGAAAATGTTACTTTCACCACGTTCTGGTTATATTAACCAATTCTTCATGGATTTAGGATTTGATGGACCTATTTTTAATATCTATAGCTACGCCGGTATTATGGCTGTAGAAACAATGTATCTTTTCCCATTCGTCTTTATCCAAGTCTGTGGTGCATTAGAGCGCATGGACCCTACATTAGAAGAATCAGCGAGAATCTCAGGCGCAAGCCTCTTTACCATTACACGTAAAATTACCATTCCACTCGTCATGCCAAGTATTCTTTCTGGTGCATTACTCATTATGCTCTATTCTATGGCTCACTTTGGTACTGTTGCCGTACTAGGCGTAGAAAATGGTATTTTTAACATTCCAACCCTCATTTATGAACGTATTCACCAAAGTGCGGGTAGTTTTGAAGCCATTCGTACCGGTACTGTACTTGCAACTGTTTTAGTATTCACTGCGGCACTGATTATTTGGTTACAAAACAAAATCTTAAATAAAGGTCGATTCCAAATTATTGCAGGTAAAAGCTTTAGACCTATCGAAGTAAAACTTCGTGGTTTGAGAAAACCGTTGCTTGTTATTTGCTTACTCTACATCGCCTTTACTATCGTATTGCCTACAGTCACGATTTTCCTTGTTGGCGGATTAAAAACCTATGGATTGCCAATTACATGGGAAAATCTCACATTAGATAACTATAAATTCATCTTATTTGAATGGCAGTTAACAAAAGATGCAATTCGCAATAGTGTGACTCTCGGTCTCGCTGCAGCATTGATTACCATGTTTGCAGGGGTCATGATTTCTTATGTTATCGTTAAAATGCGTGTTCGCGGAAAAAGGCATCCTTGAGTTCTTAGGGATGTTACCATTCTCCGTACCTGGCTCTGTAATTGCTCTTGGGGTGATCCTTGCTTGGAGTGGTAAATTTGGTATCAATCTCTACAACACAGTTTGGATTATTTTAATTGCCTATATCGCTCGTTATATGGCTTTCTCACTCAAAAGCTAACTCTGCTGCACTTGAGCAAGTGCATGATTCATTAGTTGAAGCTTCTCGAGCATGTGGAGCAAGTATGTGGCAATCCTTAAAAGATATTGTTATCCCACTCGTAAGACCAGGGATGATTGCCGCTTTCTTCCTGATTTTCCTTCCTGCTCTACGTGAATTGACTGTTTCTGTTATGTTATATGGTCCTTCTACACGAACCATTGGTGTCGCAATTTATACTCTAAATGAAGACGGTGAAACCGTTTATTCTGCAGCATTAGCGGGTATTGCCCTAATAATCATTGTGTTAGGTCAAACTGTTATTAAACGTTATGCTGAAAAGAAAACTCAAAAATAGAAGGTTAGGAGTAAAAGATGAGCTATATTCAATTAAATCATGTCATGAAAAAATTTGGTGATGTTATTGCCATTGAAGATCTTAACCTTTCTATCGAAAAAGGCGAATGTTTCTCTATGCTAGGGCCATCAGGTTGTGGAAAAACAACTACCCTACGAATGATTGCAGGCTTTGAAGACTTAGATGGAGGAGAAATTAAAGTCGGTGATAAATTACTGTCATCGAAGAAAAACAATTTCTATCTCCCGCCAGAGAAACGCAATTTTGGCATGGTCTTTCAGGCCTTTGCGGTATGGCCACATATGACGGTATATGATAACGTTGCCTTTTCCGTTAAAAACTCAAAAAAATATTTCAGCCCAAGAAATTGAAAAACGAACAACTGATGCGCTAAGACACACTAATTTACTTAGTGTTGCCAAGAAAAAGCCCTGATGATTTATCTGGTGGCGGAAAACAACGTGTGGCACTTGCTAGAGCATTAGCAATTAACCCAGACGTCATGTTACTAGACGAACCATTATCAAGCTTAGATCCCCACATCTTCGCGAAGAAATGCGTTTTGAAATTAAGGCATTACAGAAAAAATTTGGGTTCTCAATTATTTATGTGACTCATGACCAATCTGAAGCAATGGCACTTTCAGATCGTATTATGGTCATGAAGAAAGGGGCGGTACAACAAATTGATACCCCATTAAATATTTATAACAACCCAGCTAACAAGTTTGTCTTCAATTTTATCGGGTTATCAAATCAATTAAATGTAAACCTGTCATCACAAGGTATTCATATTGATAAAATTGATGGTATTTTTAATCTTCCAGAAATGCCAAATAATGACTTACTTTCACAAGGGAAAGCAATATTGGCAAGCCGTCCATCTGACATTGAATTTGTTCAACAAGGTGGAATTCCTGGTGTCGTAAAAACGTCGTTCTTATCTTGGTGAAGTGACGGATTATAATATCCAAGTTGGAGATCAAGATATTCGTGTTCAAATTGGACGACGAGATTCTGGCCCGAAAAGAAGGGGAAACATGTCAGATAGCCTTTGAACATCTGCATTGGTACCCAGCTGAATAATATATCCTAAGTGCGGTTAAATTTAACCGCACTTTTATTTTTTGTGATAATTAAACAAGCTATCCTAATTATCAACTAATCTTTGATCCTGCTCACAATTTCAAAAAAATAAACTTTCTTTATTTTTTTCAACTCTTTTCTACAATACCTTTGTTTTTTTATTATTAAAAAAACACAATTCAGTTTAACTTCAGATATCACAAGGGTCTAATTATGAAAATTTTAACTTGGCCTGTGGTTGCAGGTGCTGCACTTGGTATCGTTGCGCCACTTCTCACTTACAATGGCAATCCTGGTAACATGGGATTTTTGTGCGGCTTGTTTCTTACGCGATACAGCTGGATCGCTTGGATTACACCACGCCGCCCCATTGCAATACCTTCGCCCAGAACTCATTGGATTAGTTTTAGGAGCACTCGCCAGTGCATTCTTATCTAAGGAATTCAAACCTCGTGGCGGCTCTGCCCCACTCGCTCGTATTAGCTTAGGCTTTTTTGCAATGCTTGGTGCGCTCATTTTTCTTAGGTTGTCCATGGCGTGCTTATTTACGATTAGGCGGTGGTGATCTCACTGCAATTGCAGGTATCGTAGGATTATTTGCTGGCGTATTGGGTGGTATTTTTCTTCGCCAATCGAGGATTCTCATTAGGTAAATCTAAGGAACAAAGCCAATCTTCTGGCTTAATCGGACCAATCTTTGCCGTGATTTTTGCTTGTTTTAGCCTTTAACCCAATTTAAATTTGGTGAAAATCTAGCGATTTACGCCTCTGAAAAAGGCCCTGGTGCACAACATGCGGCTATTTGGATGTCACTTGCTGGCGGATTACTTCTTGGTGTGCTGATGCAAAAATCACGTTTTTGCACAATTGGGGCATTCCGAAACTTTGTCCTCTTCCGTGATGCACATTTATTAAATGGTGTGATTGCACTGATAGTCTTTGCAGCAATAACCAATGCCTTATTAGGTCAATTCCATTTAGGCTTTGAAAAACAACCTATCGCACATAATGACTATCTCTACAATTTCCTTTCTATGGCACTTTGCGGCCTTTGCTTTGCATTAGGCGGTGGTTGTCCAGGCAAACAATTAGTCAATATTGGGGAAGGAAGTAATGACTCGGCATTATTTGTGCTCGGTATGTTACTGGGCGCAGCAGCGGCACATAACTTTGGTTTCGCGGCCGCCCCTACTGGTGTTCCAACCTTTACGCCTTATGTTTTAATTGCCGGTTTTGCAGTTTGTTTATATATCGCATTAACTAATAAATCAGAAGTTTAACATTCATTCAGAATAAACAAAAAGGAAGTCAATCATGACTTCCTTTTTTTCGTTTTCAAAAAGTGCGGTCATTTTTAACTGCACTTTCTATATCATTAGAGAATATTTTTTTCTCACCACGGGAAAGACTAATTAAGCCCTGAACGAACAATCTCAAGTAATGTACTTTCTTCCTTCACAGCCTCAACAAAAAGCATCTAATTTATCTTTTTGTACCTGTTAATTGAATTGTGTAGGATTTTGTTGTTACATCCACAATCTGACCACGGAATATGTCGGCTAAACGTTTTAATTCATCACGTGATGAACCCGTTGCACGTACTTTCACTAACAACACTTCACGCTCAACGTGCTCATGTTCACTCAAGTTAATAACTTTAAACACATCCACTAATTTGTGAAGTTGTTTTTCGATTTGCTCAAGCACTTGCTCATCCCCTACCGCTTCAATCGTCATACGAGAAAGGGTTGGATCATCGGTTGGTGCCACAGTTAAGCTTTCAATGTTAAATGCACGTTGGGAAAATAAGCCGACCACTCGAGATAATGCACCGGATTCATTTTCTAATAAAACAGATAAAATTCTACGCATTATTCTTTCTCCTCTTGTGGTTTGCTTAAAATCATCTCATTCATCGCCCCGCCGCGAACTTGCATTGGGTAAACGTGTTCGGTTTCATCAACGTTAATATCAACAAAGACCAATTTATTTTTAATACTGAAGGCTTCTTTTAATTTGCTTTCTAATTCATCTGGTGTAGAAATTTGAATTCCCACATGACCATAAGATTCGGCTAACTTCACGAAATCCGGTAAAGAATTCATATAAGTTTGAGAATGGCGGCCAGAGTAAATCAAATCTTGCCATTGTTTTACCATGCCTAAGAAGTGATTATTCAAACAAATTATCACAACAGGAATACCATATTGAGTTGCTGTTGAAAGCTCTTGGATATTCATTTGAATACTGCCATCACCCGTTACACAAACCACAGTTGCGTCAGGATGTGCAAGTTTCACCCCTAATGCAGCCGGTAAACCAAAGCCCATCGTACCCGCACCACCTGAATTGATCCAACGACGCGGTAAATCAAACGGATAATGTAATGCGGCAAACATTTGGTGTTGCCCTACATCAGATGCCACATAAGCTTGGCCTTTTGTGATGCGATATACGGCTTCCATGACTTGCTGCGGTTTGATTACGCCTGAAGTGCGGTCGAAATCCAAGCATTTTTTCGCTTTCCATTCATCAATTTGTTTCCACCAATCTTCTAATTGGTTTTGAGGACGCGAACCAATTTCTTCACCTAATAAGCTTAAGAACTCATCCAATACATTTTTCGCGTTACCTACAATTGGAATCGCAACAGGGACGTTTTTAGAAATAGAGGTTGGGTCAATATCAATCTGAATCACTTTTGCATTCGGACAATATTTATCTAAGTTGTTAGTGGTTCGGTCATCAAAACGAACACCAACACCAAGGATTAAATCACTTTCATGCATGGCTGTATTGGCTTCGTAAGTTCCGTGCATTCCAAGCATACCTAAGAATTGTTTATCTGTACTTGGATACACACCTAAGCCCATTAATGATGAAGTTACTGGTAAATTTAAACGTTGTGCAAATTGCGTTAATTCTTCATGACAACCTGCCGCAATTGCACCACCACCGACGAATAAAACCGGTTTTTTAGCCACTAATAATGCTTTTAACGCTTTCTTAATTTGACCTTTATGACCATTTACCGTTGGATTATAAGAACGAAGCTCAACAGATTTTGGATATTCGTAAGGATATTTTAATGTTGGGTTTACGGTATCTTTTGGAATATCTACGACAACGGGACCTGGACGGCCTGTTGAAGCAATATAAAAAGCTTTTTTCAAGATACCTGGAATATCTTCTGCTTTTTTAACGATGAAGCTGTGTTTAACTACCGGGCGAGAAATCCCCACCATATCGCATTCTTGGAATGCATCACGGCCGATTAAACTGCTCATTACCTGACCTGAAATGATCACCATTGGCACTGAATCAGTATAAGCCGTTAAAATACCCGTAATCGCATTGGTTGCACCTGGACCTGAGGTTACTAACACGCAACCCTACCTTACCTGTCGCACGCGCATAACCATCAGCCATATGTACCGCCGCTTGTTCGTGACGGACTAAAATATGCTCAATCCCACCAAGGGTATGAATTGCATCATAAATATCCAATACGGCACCGCCTGGATAACCAAATAAATACTCAACGCCTTCGTCACGCAAAGACTGAACCACCATTTCCGCACCGGATAATTTCTTCATATTCTACTCCTAAAACTGACCGCACTTTTTATTTGTTACGATTCGTGTCAAAACAATGGAAACATCATACCGAAAAGAAAAATGGCTTGTCCAGCATGAGAAAAAGTCTAAAAAGACGAATTAAAAAGAATTAAAAACTAACAAAATACAAATATTAAGATTTTTAATAAAGATAATTAATACAAAAAGCAGAAAATCGTAGTTTTTATATGGAGTTTTATAAAAATAAAAAAATTTTTTTATGCTTTTATTCAAAATTTTGAGCTGGATCACATTTTAAGCGTCAATTTCTATGATGATTAAGGAGAAAAGGATTAATATATTCAAATTTAAATAGTGAAACATCAATGAATGAAATAAATTGGATTTTGCGGAGACTGAAATGAATAAGATTACTTGTATTTGTTTAGGTGTTAGAGATATGGAAAGTTCAATAAAGTTTTACAGAGATAGTTTAGGATATAAGACTGATTGCAAAGAAAATAATCCGCCAGTATGTTTTTTCGATACTCCAGGAACAAAATTTGAACTATTTCCTTTGGAACAATTAGCAAAAGATATCGATGAAAACAACCCACCAAAAGGGAATGGGTTTTCTGGAATTACATTAGCGTACAATGTTGAACATAAAGAAGATGTTGATAGTGTAATTGGATTAGTACGTAATGCTGGCGGAAGAATTGTAAAAGAACCACAAGACACCTTTTGGGGTGGATATCACGCATATTTTTCTGATTTAGATGGATATTATTGGGAAGTTGCATGGGGTTCAAATTTCAAGTTTGACGAAAATGGACTATTGAAATTTTTAGTAATTTAGGAGAGATATAAAAAAATGGCTTCAAGTAAAGAATATTTAGACTTTATTTTAGAACAAGTATCTGAATTAGATAATGTTAGTTATAAAGCCATGATGGGAGAATTTATTATCTATTACAAAGGAAAAATTATTGGCGGAATATATGATGATAGATTACTTGTTAAACCTATGCAGTCTGCGATAAATTATATGCCAAATGCAGTGTATGAGTTGCCGTATGATGGAGCAAAAGGAAATGCTATTGGTAGATGAGGTTGATAATAAAGAGTTTCTAATTGGCTTGTTTGATGCTATGTATGATGATTTGCCTGCACCAAAACCAAAGAAAAAAAGAAATAATAAAATCCCAGTTTATCTAATTGAATAGAACAATTTTAGGAACAGTAAATCGAAAAAAAGGTTTACTGTTTTTTTCTTTTGCCTAAAAACGGAAAGGAGGACTTATGGAAGAAGAAAAAAAGAGTAATAAAAAGAATCACAACATAAACAGTTAGTAATGGATATTGGAAAAACAAAAATATACTGTAAATCTACATTTCAAGCAAGGTACAGGCGAAACATACAAGGATAAAAATACTAAAAGCTAATCAAAGGAGAAACAGATAAGATAAGATAAGATAAGATAAGATAAGATAAGATAAGATAAGATATAAATTTATCAAAGATAATTTCGTTTATGTCCTTGACAAATCTTCCCAAAAGGGATGGATTATAGGAAATAACCGCACTTGGAAGATCCAAAGTGCGGTTAGAATTTAAGAGGTTTTTTTAATTAGCCGTTATAGCGTTTGAACACTAAAGTTGCGTTTGTACCACCGAAACCAAAGCTATTTGACATCACAGTTTGTAAACCTGCATTTTCTTTTTGTTTCAGTCACGATATTGCAGCCTTCTGCCGCTTCGTCTAATGTTTTCGATATTAATGCTTGGAGCAATGAAGTCATTGTGTAGCATTAATAAGGTATAGATTGCTTCGTGTGCACCAGCAGCACCTAAAGAGTGACCGGTCATTGATTTGGTTGAAGAAATCGCTGGGATTTTGTCACCAAATACATTTTTGATCGCACCTAATTCTTTCACGTCACCAACTGGTGTTGATGTACCGTGTACGTTGATGTAATCAATTGGGGTATCCACAGTTGCCATTGCTTGTTTCATACAACGCTCAGCACCTTCACCACTTGGTGCGACCATGTCGTAACCATCAGAGGTTGCACCGTAGCCCACGATTTCAGCGTAGATTTTTGCGCCACGTGCTAATGCGTGTTCTAATTCTTCAACCACTACAACTGCACCACCACCTGCGATAACGAAACCATCACGGTCTGCATCGTAAGCACGAGACGCTTTTTTTCTGGGGTATCATTGTATTTAGTTGAAACTGCACCCATTGCATCGAATTCAGTTGCACATTCCCAAGATAATTCTTCCGCACCACCTGCGAAAACCACATCTTGTTTACCTAATTGAATTAATTCTACTGCGTGACCGATACAGTGTGCAGACGTTGCACAAGCAGAACTGATTGAGTAGTTCACACCACGGATTTTTGTAAGGGAGTTGCTAAACAAGCTGATACGCTTGAAGCCATGGTTTTTAGTTACTGCGTAAGGACCAATTGCTTTTCACACCGCGAGGACCACGCACTGCATCACAAGCCACCAATTGGTTGTGTGCTGAACCAGTACCTGCACCGATTACAAGACCTGTACGGTCATTTGAAACTTGATCTTCTGTTAAACCTGAATCTTCAATCGCTTCACGCATAGAAAGGTATGCATAAGCTGCCGCATCACCCATAAAACGATATACTTTACGATCGATGTGCTCGCTTGGATCAAGTTTGATTGTGCCCGCAACATGGCTACGCATTTTTCATTTCAACAAACTCAGGCACGACTTCAATACCAGATTTACCGGCTTTTTAATGAAGCCAAAACTTCTTCTTTGTTGTTACCGATACTTGAAATAATACCAAAACCAGTAATTACAGCTCTTTTTCATTCTTTATTCCTTATGATTTAGGGGAAATTTAGTTCAACTTACAGTTGTTAGCTGAACGCAATTTACTATGAAATGAAAAATATTGCAAGCAATAATTCATTTGTTCGACCAGTTAAGTTTTAACCGTCTCAAAAATTTCCGTGCTATTATAAAAAGAATTTGATAAGGCAAAAAGGGCTAACACATGTTCACCATTCAGCATGCAAAAATTCATTTTTAACCAAGAGAATACCCCTGTTTCAGATAAATTCGATGACATATTTTTTTCTAATCAAGATGGTTTAGCAGAAACCCATTATGTGTTTTTAGAAGGCAATCAGTTGTGGGAACGTTGGATTCATTACCCAAAAGCCCACTTTGTGATTGCTGAAACGGGATTTGGCACAGGATTAAATTTCTTTGCGGTGACCACGCTATTCCGTGAATTTCGTCAAAAATACCCAGATTTGCCTTTAAAACGCCTTTTATTTTTATCTCTTTTGAAAAATACCCTTTGCCACTTGATGCATTACAACAAGCCCATTTAGCCTATCTGCAATTTTCTCACCTAGCTGAACATCTACAACAGCATTGGCTTAATCCTATTCAAGGTTGCTATCGTTTTCATTTTTGATGAAACTACGTTAGATCTTTTGGTTTGGTGATGTGGCTGAAAATCTGCCACAGCTTGGCGATTATATGAATGATAAAATTGATGCGTGGTTTTTAGATGGTTTTGCGCCAAGTAAAAAAACCCCGACATGTGGAACGAGCAGCTTTTATCAACAAATGTTTCGTTTTACCAAACCACAAGGCACCTTTGCGACCTTTACTGCAGCAAGTGCGGTCAGAAAAGGATTAGAAAATGCAGGTTTTGATATTACAAAACGCAAAGGCTTTGGTAAAAAACGAGAATGTCTTTCTGGTCAAAAAAACGTATGAAAAACTGACCGCACTTTCAGCACCCTGGTTTCATAGTCAGTCCGCTAATCTAAAACGAGCAAGATATTGCCATTATTGGTGGCGGGATTGCCTCTCTTTGCACGGCTATCTCCTTGCTTAAACGAGGCGCTAAAATTACGATTTATTGCGAAGATGAGCAAACCGCCCTCAATGCATCCGGCAACAAACAAGGCGCATTTTTATCCGCAACTGAGCGATGATAACGAGCGTAATATTCGTTTTTTTATATTCATGCTTTTTGCCTATGGTCATCAATTTCCTACAATGGGCAATTCAGCAACAAATCAAATTTGAACATGAATTCTGTGGTATCGCGCTTTGTGCTTACAATGAGAAAGCTGAAAATAAATTAAATAAAAATCGCTGCGCTGAATTTGCCTTCTGATTTATACCAGTCATTAAGTCAAACTGAATTAAGCGAAAAAGTCGGTTTACCATTACCTTTTGGGGGCGGTTTTATTCCTCAAGGCGCTTGGCTTGCCCCTCGTCAGTTAGTTCAGCATGCTTTTACCTTGTTAGAAAAACAAGGCGTCCAAATTAAAACATCACAAAAATAACCGCACTTTCGCAAACAGAAAAATGGTTGGCAAATCACCACAGCTGAAAATAAAACTTTCTGCCATGAAGTGGTTGTTTTTAGCAAATGGGCATAAACTCACTGATTTTGAAAAAACACAAAAACTCCCACTCTACCCTGTTCGCGGGCAAGTAAGCCAAATTCCGACATCAGCAAATTTGCTTAAACTCAAAACTGTGTTGTGCTATGACGGCTATCTTACGCCAGTCGATCAAGCGAAAGCCAGTCATTGTATTGGCGCAAGTCATGTTCGTGATAATGCGACTCGTGAATTTAGCCTAACTGAACAGCAAGAAAATCAACAAAAATTCAGCAAAATATCCCTGAAGATTGGACAAAAGAAGTAGATACATCGGGCAATCTTGCTCGAATCGGTGTGCGTTGTTCAGTACGTGATCTCACCCCAATGATGGGGGCTATTCCGCATTTTTTTCAGCTCAGCAAGCACAATATCAAAATTTGTTTAATTTACGACGCCGTAAACAGCCAATTGAACAGGCTGAAAACTACCCTAACCTCTATTTAATCGGTGCATTAGGCTCACGAGGATTAACCTCTGCACCGTTGTTAGGGGAAACACTGGCTTCCTTAATTTATGGCGAGCCCTTACCGATGAGTGAAGATCTGATTCATAACTTAATGCCAAACCGCAGTTGGGCCAGACGCTGGTTGAAAGGAGCGGACGTGAAATAAAAAAGTGCGGTAGAAAATGATGTTTTTCTACCGCACTTTTTTCATTCCAACTAAGCTTTAGCAGCTAAATATCGTTCCACCGTATCCACAATCGCTTGTGTTTGTGGATCGATTTCGATATTCACTAAATCGCCAATTTGGCGTTTGCTAATCAGGGTTCGATGTAGGGTTTCTGGAATTAAATTTACACAGAATTCATCGTCTTTCACTTCACCAATAGTAAGACTGATGCCGTCAATCGCAATAAAACCTTTTGTTAGGATATATTTCATCACATCTTTATTAGGTAATTTAAACCAAACCTGACGATTATTTTCGCTTTCGATAATCTGTGAAACGCTTGCGGTACAATAAACGTGGCCGGATAAAATATGTCCGCCAATCTCTGCACCCATTTGCATCGCGCGTTCGATATTGACAAAATCCCCTGCTTTTAAGCTACCGAGATTGGTGATGCGCAAGGTTTCTTGCATTAAGTCAAAGCTCACTAGATCATCGTGAATTTCAGTTACTGTTAAGCACACACCATTATTCGCCACTGATGCACCGATTTCCAAGCCTTTTCGCATTTCAGCTGGTAATTTTACGATCTGTGTTCTAAAATTATCGCAGTCTTTAATTGCATGAATTTGGGCGATGCCCTGTACAATACCTGTAAACATTATTATTCCTTCATTAAAAATTTTTCCAATATTATAGCAAAATTTATGAATTCTCGTCTTTTTTCTCAATACCGTATTGATATTCAAAAACTTATCCGAATTGCGACACCTATCGGGCTTGCCCAGTTAGCTCAAACTGGCATGGGTACCGTGGATGTGATTATGGCGGGGCGTGTGAGCTCGGCTGATGTAGGCGGTGTCGGTATTGGTGCCTCCATTTGGCTACCTTTTGGTGCTTTTCGGACAGGGCTTATTACTCGCCTTGCCGCCAACAATTTCCTATTTAAATGGTTCTGGGCAACGCCATCGCATTGCTCACCAAGTGAGACAAGGCCTTTGGATTTCATTTTTAGTGATGATACCCCTTGCACTCATCATCTATCATAATGATTTCATATTGCAGTTTATGAATATGGATGCCCACATGGCAGATGTGACGATGAATTATTTGCGTGCGATGGTGTGGGGCTTACCAGCCCTATTTATTGCTGATTAATTTCCGCTGTTTGAATGATGGTATTGCTAAGACCAAACCGGCCATGGTGATTACCTTCATGGGGTTAATGCTGAACATTCCGCTGAATTATATGTTTATTTACGGCAAATTTGGTGCACCTGCGTTGGGCGGTGTTGGTTGTGGTGTGGCAACGGCTATTGTCAACTGGGCAATGGCGATCTTAATGATTACCTATTCTGCCAAAAACTATAATGAACGTAGTTTAAAAGTCTTTGAAAAGATTATTGAAAAGCCAGACATCAAAACACTGAAAAAATTAACCGCACTTGGCTTGCCGATCGCGATTGCACTATGTAGTGAAGTCTCACTCTTTGCATTGAGTAGTTTATTACTTTCCCCATTAGGCGCAGATGTGGTCGCCAGCCACCAAATTGCCTTAAATACCAGTGCCGTAGCCTTTATGTTCCCAATGTCTATTGCGATGGCTGCCACCATTTTTAGTGGCGCAAGAGCTCGGTAATCACGCACCACAAAAGCCAAAAATCATGGCTCACGCGGCTATTATTCTTGGCTTGATTGCCGCAAGTGTATTGGCGTTGGTGATTTGGGTATTTAGTGCAGAAATCGCTGCTTTAATTGTTGGCGATAATGCTACCGTTATTGCCCTTTCTGGCAGCTTATTAGCGATGGCGGCGATTTATCAATTTTCAGATTCGGTGCAAGTGGTAGTGAGTGGTATTTTACGTGGCTATAAAGATACCAAAATTATCCTTTATATCACATTACTTGCCTATTGGGGTGTAGGTATCCCCGTTGGGTATATTCTTTCCCGCACGGATTGGATTGTTCCAAGCATCGGTGCAAAAGGCTTCTGGGTTGCCTTTATCATTGCATTAACCATTGCCGCAGCTTTACTCTTTATGCGGATGCGAAAAATCCAATCACAATCTGATGAAGCCATTATTCAACAGTTAGAAAGATTGAAATAGTTAAAGTAAAAAGTGCGGTCGAATTTGACCGCACTTTTTATCTTTTTACATCACTACTACATCAAATTGTTCTTGGTTGTAGTACAGCTCTGTTTTTAACTTGAACCTGTTTGCTGATGAACATTTCGATCTCTGGCAATAAACCGTGCGATTCTTCTTTGATTAAGTAATCCGCTACAGCTGGAGAGGCATAAACCACAAATTGCTCACTCGAGAATAAGTGGTTAACGCGAATGATCTCTCGCATAATTTCATAACATACTGTTTCGACGGTTTTCACGCGTCCACGACCTTGGCAAGTTGGGCATTCATCACACAAAACGTGTTCTAAACTTTCGCGTGTGCGTTTACGGGTCATTTCCACTAAACCAAGTTGAGTAAAACCATTTACATTGGTTTTTACGCGATCTTTCGATAGCGCTTCTTCCAAGGATTCAATCACTCGATTGCGATGCTCATCGGTTTGCATATCAATAAAATCAATAATGATAATACCGCCTAAATTACGCAGTTGTAGCTGCTGTGCAATGGCTTTAGTGGCCTCAATATTGGTGTTAAAAATCGTTTCATCTAAATTTCGATGTCCGACGAATGCCCCCGTATTAATATCAATGGTCGTCATGGCTTCGGTCTGCTCAATAATGAGATAGCCACCTGATTTTAAATTCACGCGTTTTTCAAGTGCATTTTGAATACCACGTTCTACACCATAAATATCAAAAAAATCGGCTGACTGCCCGTATAAAGCATTAATTTTTTTCACTTAATTCCGGCATAAATTCATCGGTAAATTCTTTCACTTCGTTAAAACAAAGTTTGGAATCGATATGAATTTTCTCCAAATTAGCACCGATAAAATCTCGCAAAAATACGTTGTGGCAATGCGGGCTCACCATAAATTTTTAGAACGGGTTGGATATTTTGCCTTTACGCTCAAGTACTTTACGCCATAAACGTTTTTAAAAATTCCGCATCTTGGCGTAACTCTTCTTCTGTTGCGCCTTCGGTGGCGGTACGAATAATAAAACCGCCTAACTCATCACAAAAAAAGGCTCAACAAGCGCTTTTAATCTTGCTCGCTCTTCTTCACTTTCAATACGTTGTGAGACACCAACATGGCTATTTTCAGGCATAAAGACGAGATAACGAGAAGGCAATGTAATATCGGTAGTTAATCTTGCACCTTTTGTGCCCAAAGGATCTTTTACCACTTGTACTACGATATCCTGCCCTTCGCGTACGAGTTCAGAAATGCTTTTTGCTCGGAAATTGCTTTTTGTTCGTTCACATCCACACACTCGGTATGTGAGACAATATCGGAAGCATGTAAAAAAATGCGGCTTTTTCTAAACCGATATCTACAAAACGCGGACTGCATCCCCTGGTAAAAACACGGGTTACTCGCCCTTTATAAATATTCCCCACGATGCCACATTTGGCCTGACGTTCAATATGAACCTCTTTTTAAAACACCCGTTTCCACCAGCGCAACGCGGGTTTCATTGGGCGTAACATTCATTAATAATTCAACAGAATCCATTTTTTTCGACCTTAGTTTTTAATGGTATAAGTCTATCGAAAAGGAAAATAGAATAATAGACCCTAAATAAGGTAAAATGTGACCTTTCTCAAATTTTTCATGACTTATTTTTGGGGTATTTAATGTTTGGTTTAGACCCAACACTTATTACTTTTTAGTATTTATATTTTTTCGGCATGATTTTTAATCGGTATCCTTGCCTATTATTATACAAACAACTTATCCGATTATATTTTAGGCGGCCGTAAACTCGGAAGTTTTGTGACAGCCATGTCTGCTGGTGCATCTGATATGTCCGGCTGGTTATTAATGGGCTTACCTGGTGCAGTGTATGTATCTGGTCTGGTAGAAGGTTGGATCGCGATTGGTTTAATTCTCGGTGCTTATTTTAACTGGTTACTCGTGGCTGGGTCGCTTTACGAATCTATACCGAATTTAACAACAATGCACTCACATTACCGGAATATTTCCACCATCGCTTTGGCACATCACATAATCTATTAAAAATTGTGTCTGCGACAATCATCTTGGCATTCTTCACTATTTATTGTGCTTCAGGTGTGGTTGCGGGTGCGAAATTATTCCAAAACCTGTTTTCTGTCGACTACTCCACAGCTATTTGGTACGGCGCATTAGCAACCATTATTTACACCTTTATTGGTGGATTTCTAGCGGTGAGTTGGAGTGATACCATTCAAGCTACATTGATGATTTTTGCCTTAATTTTAACGCCACTCTTCATCTTTTTAAGTTTGGGTGATACATCACAATTTACTGAAGTGCTACATCAAGCGGAAATTGCCGCAAGTAAAGACTTCACTGATTTATTTCATGGCAACCACGCCATTAGGTTTATTAAGTTTAGCCGCTTGGGGCTTAGGTTATTTTGGTCAACCGCATATCCTAGCCCGTTTTATGGCAGCTTACTCGGTGAAATCGTTAATCAAAGCACGCCGTATTAGTATGACATGGATGGTAATTTGCCTCGCAGGTGCAATTGGTATTGGTTTCTTCGGCATCCCTTATTTCTTTGCCAATCCTGGTGTTGCGAGCGTAGTAAATAATGAACCAGAACAAGTGTTTATTGAACTGGCTAAATTGCTCTTTAATCCATGGATTGCCGGTATTCTACTTTCTGCGATTTTAGCAGCAATAATGAGTACACTTTCCGCACAATTATTAATTTCTTCTAGCTCTATTACTGAGGATTTTTTTATAAAGGGTTTTATTCGTCCAAAACGCTTCTGAAAAAAAGAACTCGTCTGGTTAGGTCGCGTAATGGTTTTTAGTTATCGCGGGTATCGCCATTTGGATTGCACAAGATGAAAACAGCAAAGTATTAAAACTCGTTGAATTTGCCTGGGCTGGCTTTGGTTCTGCATTTGGCCCAGTCGTGCTTTTCTCCTTATTCTGGAAACGCATGACTTCATCAGCGGCGATGACGGGAATGGTTGTCGGTGCAGTGGTTGTCTTTGCTTGGAAATCGGTGATTCCTGAAACCAGTGAATGGTTTAATGTCTATGAAAATGATCCCGGGATTCGATCTCGCTAGCCTAGACGATTATTGTGGTTTCTCTCCTTTCCGCAGAACCTGAAAATGAAGTTAAAGAAACCTTTGAGAAAGCAGAAAAAGCCTATAAGGAAGCAAAATAATGATTGATTTTCGTCCTTTTTATCAACAAATTGCCACCACAAATTTATCTGCTTGGCTAGAAACATTGCCTTTGCAGTTAAAAGAATGGGAAAAACAAACTCATGGTGATTATGCCAAAATGGTCAAAAATCGTGGACTTTCTCCCTGATTTGCAGGCAGACACTATCGATTTAAAAAAATGCGGTGAAATCTGACCGCACTTCCCCACTTTCAGAGGGCGAAAAACAACGCATTGTCCATCATTTGAAACAATTGATGCCATGGCGAAAAGGACCTTATCATTTATTTGATATTCACGTGGATTGCGAATGGCGTTCTGATTTCAAATGGGATCGTGTTTTGCCTCATCTTGCACCATTAAAAGATCGTACCATTTTAGATGTGGGCTGCGGTAGCGGCTACCATATGTGGCGAATGGTTGGTGAAGGCGCAAAAAAATGGTCGTTGGTATTGATCCTACCGAGCTTTTCCTTTGCCAATTTGAAGCCGTTCGAAAATTATTAAATAACGATCGTCGAGCGAACTTAATCCCATTAGGTATTGAAGAAATGCAACCACTTGCAGCATTTGATACCGTATTCTCAATGGGCGTGCTTTATCATCGTAAATCACCGCTCGATCATCTCACACAGCTAAAAAATCAATTAGTAAAAGGTGGTGAATTGGTGTTAGAAACATTAGTGGTTGATGGTGATGCCAATACACTCTTAGTGCCATCAGATCGCTATGCAAAAATGAAGAACGTGTATTTTATTCCTTCCGTTGCAGCGCTCATCAATTGGTTGGAAAAAGGTCGGCTTTACTAATGTGCGTTGTGTGGATGTTGCCACCACGACATTAGAAGAACAGCGTAAAACGGATTGGTTAGAAAATGAAAGTTTGATTGATTTCTTAGATCCAAACGATCACAGTAAAACCATCGAAGGCTATCAAGCCCCTACTCGTGCAGTGATTTTAGCCAATAAATAATGGTTTAAAAAAGCGCGGTCAAAAAACATGAATTTTTTTGACCGCACTTTGCTTTTTTATTTTAAGGCAATATGTACCGTAATCTCTTCACGATCGTGATACAAATGCTTCGCTTGAATATCAAATTCCAATTCTTTTTCTGCCAACATCACCGCAAGATTTTCTAAGCACAACATCACTTCTTGATAGCGTTTTTTCATTGGTAATTTTAAATTGAAAATGGTTTCTCGCACCAGCCGTTAATCAGCCATTTTTCCAATTAAATTCGCAATTCGACTTGGTTGCTCCACCATATCACACACAAGCCAATCAATATGCTTACGTTTTGGTGGTTGGAATTTAAACCCATCTTCCGGACAGTGCTCAATTCTGCCGGTATCATGCAAACTTGCCGCCATTTTGCCGTGATCAACCGCATACACAAATAAACCACGTTTCACTAATTGATAGGTCCAGCCGCCAGGGCAAGCACCGAGATCGACCCCAACCATATTTTCATTTAAGCGCTTTACTTTCTTCATTTCGAGGAATAAAGGTTAAAATCGCTTCTTCCAATTTCAAGGTGGAGCGACTTGGTGCATCCGCTGGGAATTTCAAACGTGGGATTCCCATAAAATGCGTAGAGTTATTACCAAGATAGGAATACCCTACATAGCAGCAATTCGGCTGCGTGAAAAAACAATGCAAAATCTGACCGCGCTTTGCATTCGGTTTGCCTTGTAACCAACCTTTCTTTTTCAATGCTTGGCGCAACGGCACGGTAAATTTTCGGCAAAATGTCGAAAGCTCTTTGGCTTCATTCGTATCTGCTGTTTCAACAAATAGCTCTACCGCTTGCTTAAGATTAATGTCTTCTGCAATGCGTTCATATTGAGCCAGAATTGGCGAAATACGATCTTGAGGATCCAGATTTTTCTAAGAGATCTGACACAACGATCATTTGACGTGCAAAAATCAAACGATTAAAAAGGGATTTCTCGCGCTAAACGATCCGCATCACCTGGTTGATAGCATTCAAAAATGACATATCCGCTGTTTTTCTACCACGCGAGCAAAACCAAATACACCACGCTCAGAAGCTCGGTCGGTAATTTCTGCGGCCACTTCTTTTTCAAAGCCAATTCGACAATATAAAGGCTAATTTATTCATATTTTTCCCTAATTTTTATTGAATCTTTAATCCATGTTCTAAAGGCTTGAATCTGTTCATCATCTAAACGATCTAAATGATTGACTACATAGAATGATTTCGGATCCCGTAATTCCGTTGGTAACACAATTTGCAGATGACCATTTTCAATTTCTTGCTGAGCCAAAAATACGATTAGCCAGCACGATACCCTGACCATGAACGGCAGCTTGTAATGCCATAAAGGTATGGCTAAATAATGGACCTTGCTGAATATTCAAATCATCTAATTTGAGATAATCTGCCATCGCTTGCCAGTTATCTCGAGTATGTGTGTGAATCAGCGTGTGCTTTTTTTCAAATCATCTGGACGGCGAACGGGAATTTTTCTCAAGCAATGAAGGTGCGGCCAAAATCACTAAGGTTTTTCTTCACCCTAACCGATCGACTTGTAAATTTTTCCCAATCACCTTTGCCATAATAAATGGCAATATCAATTTCTTTATTTAATAAACCTTCATCTTGATCAACGCCCTTCAAGCGTACTTCAATTTCAGGGTGTTGCTTTATTAAAATCACTCAAATGCGGTACAAGCCATTGAATACCAAAGGTTTGTGGCACACTAATTGCCAAATGTGGCTCTGCTTTTAAGTGTTAATAAACGTTCAGTCGCTTCATTTAATTTTCGTAAAGACTTTTGTTAATATCAACAAAATAGGCTTTCCCAAATTCAGTCAATTCGAGTGAACGATTTTTACGTATAAAAAAAGCTCGACACCTAAAAAAATCTTCTAATAATTTTTATTTGATGGCTCACTGCGGCTTGTGTCACAAAAAGTTCATCCGCAGCTTTTGTGAAAAGCTTAAATGTCGTGCAGCTGATTCGAAAGACTTCAATGAATTCAAGGGAGGCAAACGTTTATACATAATTCTTCCCAACGGCTAAATTTTTAGTTTATAATGATTAAAGATCTAATTCGGATTAGTTTTTTTTATGCATCAAATAAAAAAACATCATTTGTCCTTCCATCACCTTCTACCTACAATACACCCATACTTAATGATTGGTAATTCCTTACAAGTTAATGAGTTTCAGACTTAAGTATGATGTTGTGTTTGCATATAGTTCGGTTCTCCGAACTGGAGTAACAATTAAGTTACTCATTTACTTCCTGTATATATTAAACCATTCTGGTTAAGCGCTGCTCATTTTCGAGCGGCGTTTTTTTATTTCAGCCATTCTAACATAAGCAAAATTTTATTTCCTGACCAACTTCACAAATTTGAAAAAAATCCAATAAAAATTTTGAGAAATCACAATATTTTTGTGTTTAAAGGTTTTCATAGTAGCCGTTATGGTGTAGATTAACTGCATTTCCATTCATAAAATTATTTATACAAATTAAGGAAGCAAAATGAAAGACTTAGACTGGAACAATCTTGGATTTAGTTATATCAAAACAGATTATCGTTTCATCGCACATTGGAAAGATGGTAAATGGGATGAAGGGAAACTTACCACTGATAATATGCTACATATCCACGAAGGTTCAACTGCAATTCACTACGGTCAACAATGCTTTGAAGGCTTAAAAGCCTATCGTTGTAAAGATGGTTCAATCAACTTATTCCGTCCTGATCAAAATGCAAAACGCATGCAACACACCGCAGATCGTTTATTAATGCCACAAGTGCCAACAGAATTATTTATCCGCGCTTGTAAAGAAGTAGTGAAAGCAAACCAAGAATGGTTAGGTCCTTACGGCTCTGGCGCAACATTATATTTACGTCCATTCCTCTTTGGTACTGGCGCGAATATCGGTGTAAAAACCGCACCAGAATTTATTTTCTCTGTATTCTGCTGCCCTGTTGGCGCATACTTCAAAGGTGGTTTAGCACCATCTAACTTCATTACGACTGATTACGACCGTGCTGCACCTATGGGTACAGGTGGTGTAAAAGTGGGTGGTAACTATGCAGCAAGTTTGCTTCCTCATGAACTAGCCGCAGAACAAGGTACACCAGAACGTAAATTTGCAGACGCGATTTACCTTGATCCTAAAACTCACACTAAAATTGAAGAAGTGGGTGCGGCAAACTTCTTTGGTATCACCAAAGATAATAAATTTATCACGCCTGCATCTGAATCTATTTTACCAAGTATCACGAAATACTCATTACTTCACATTGCAAAAGAACGTTTAGGTATGGAAGCCATTGAAGGTGACGTGTATATCGATCAACTTGATCAATTCGCCGAAGCGGGTGCTTGTGGTACTGCCGCAGTGATTACGCCAGTAGGTGGTATTCAACACAAAGGTAAATTCCACGTGTTCTATTCAGAAACGGAAGTTGGCCCTATTACACGCAAACTTTACAACGAATTAACCGGTATCCAATTCGGTGATGTTGAAGCACCTGAAGGCTGGATTGTAAAAGTAGAATAATTTTCCTTTCTATCCACAAGGCAAGATTCATTTTATTCAAGGACTAAGTGCTGTGACTGCAGGACTTAGTCCTTTTAATTTTTACACGCTTTGTATAACGTATGTTTCAGTAGAAATACCTCATTAATAATATTTAACTCACGCCAAAATATCGTCAAAATCAACCGCACATTTCCCCTTTTATTGTGTGCCTATATTTCAAATTATGATCTTCATCACAGTTTTATTTAAACAGATAGATTAGAATAAAATTGTCCATTTTTTTCAAACAAATAAGGAAGAAAAAAATGATGACTCCCTCTGCACTTATAGGCGAAGGAATTAACCTGATGTTTTTCAGGGATGGGTTTTTGTATTGGTCTTTTTGCTCATTTTAATTTGGGCAATTGGAGTGATGTCTAAACTTATCAACCGATTCTTTCCTGAACCTCAACCCGAACCAAAAACTTCCCAAACTTCAACCGCACTTTCTGCGGCACCTACTGACGATTTTGAGCGTTTACGTCCTGTGATTGCAGCGGCTATCGCACACCATCGCCGTACCCAACAGTTCAAATAATATAAGGATTTTACTATGACTAAAAAAATTAAAATGACAGAACTGGTGCTTCGTGATGCCCACCAATCACTTTTCGCAACTCGCTTGCGTCTTGATGATATGTTGCCAATTGCTCATGAATTAGATGATATCGGCTATTGGTCATTGGAAGCTTGGGGCGGTGCAACATTTGATAGCTGTATTCGCTTTTTTAGGGTGAAGATCCGTGGGTTCGTTTGCGTGAATTGAAAAAAGCCTGTCCAAAAACCCCATTACAAATGTTATTACGTGGCCAAAACCTATTAGGCTATCGCCACTATGCTGATGATGTAGTAGAACGTTTCGTAGAACGTTGTGTAGCAAATGGTATGGATGTTTTTCCGCGTATTCGATGCGCTCAATGACCCGCGTAATATGAAAGCAGCGTTGCAAGCAGTACGTAAATTTGGTGGTCATGCTCAAGGGACTTTAAGTTATACCACCAGCCCAGTTCATACCATGCAAACCTGGCTTGATACGACTGAACAACTACTTGAAATCGGTATCGACAGTTTGGTCATCAAAGACATGTCTGGTATTTTAAATCCAATGGCGGCGGCAGAGTTAGTACGCGAAATCAAAAAACGTTTCGACGTAGAATTGCATTTACACTGCCACTCCACCACTGGTATGGCAGAAATGGCGTTATTAAAAGCGGTTGAAGCAGGTGTAGATGGTATTGATACAGCGATTTCTTCTATGTCCGGCACTTATGGTCACCCTGCAACAGAATCCATGGTCGCCACCTTACAAGGCACAGAATATGACACTGGTTTGGATATTCCTCGCTTGGAAAAAATCTCGGCCTATTTCCGCAATGTACGTAAAAAATACGCTAAATTTGAAGGCCAATTACGTGGTGTCGATAGCCGTATTTTAGTGGCACAAGTGCCAGGCGGCATGCTCACTAACTTGGAAAACCAATTAAAAACAACAAAATGCGTCTGACAAATTAGATTTAGTGTTAGAAGAAATCCCACGTGTACGCAAAGACTTAGGCTACATTCCGCTCGTTACACCAACCTCTCAAATTGTTGGTACACAGTCGGTTATTAACGTTCTCACTGGTGAACGCTACAAAACCATTGCGAAAAGAAACCGCCGGTATTTTTAAAAAGGTGAATACGGTAAAACACCAGCACCGGTAGATGAGTGCATTGCAAGCTCGAGTATTAGAAGGTGCTGCGCCAGTAACTGACCGTCCAGCCGATCATATTGCGCCTGAAATGTCGAAAATTGAAGCTGAAGTTGCAGAACAAGCTAAAGTGAAAGGCGTAAAATTGGCAGACAATGCTGTGGATGATGCTTTAATCGTGGCGCTCTTCCCTCAAATTGCGTGGAAATTCTTAGAAAACCGCAACAACCCTGCCGCCTTTGAGCCAGCCCCTACCGGCAATGAAAGTGCGGTGGAAAATAAACCTGTTTCTAAAGCTGCACCAGTTGCTTCAGGCTCTGCTGTTTATACCGTGGAATTAGAAGGCAAAGCCTTTGTGGTGAAAGTAAGCGAAGGCGGTGACATCTCTCATGTCGCGACCACTGCACCTCAAGCTGCGCCGCAAACGACTCCAGCGCCAGCTACGGGTGGTACACCAGTAACGGCACCGATGGCGGGTAATATTTGGAAAGTTGTTGCCACAGAAGGCCAAACCGTAGCAGCTGGCGATGTATTATTCATTCTCGAAGCCATGAAAATGGAAACCGAAGTGAAAGCTGCACAAGCTGGTACCGTACGTGGCATTTGCGTCAAAGCTGGTGATGCTGTCGCCGTAGGTGACACCGTGATGACCTTAGCATAAGGAATGGTCTATGGAGAGTATTATTGCGTTAATTAAAGGGATGGGCATATTCCATCTGCAATGGGGGCAAGCGGTAATGATCGCTGTGAGCCTACTGTTGCTATGGCTTGCCATTTCGCGCAAATTTGAACCATTGTTGTTACTGCCAATTGGTTTCGGCGGACTATTGTCCAATATCCCTGAGGCCGGTCTTGCTATGACAGCATTGGAAAATTTGCTTCATCTCGGCTCACCAGAGCAAATTGCGGTAATCGCCGCGCAGTTGGGTGTTTCCCCTGATCTTGCTGCGATTAAAACAGCGATGACTTCCGCGCCAATATCCATGATAAATCAATTAGAAGCTTTATCTGTGGATATGGGTTACAGCGCTGGTATTTTGGCATTGTTCTATAAAGTCGCGATTGGCTACGGCATTGCACCATTGGTCATTTTTATGGGCGTAGGGGCTATGACAGACTTTGGCCCGTTATTAGCCAATCCGAAGACATTACTGCTTGGTGCAGCTGCTCAATTCGGTATTTTCGCTACTGTACTCGGTGCGCTAGCATTAAATTATTTCGGTATTATCGAATTTACTCTGCCTCAAGCCGCGTCTATCGGTATTATCGGTGGTGCGGATGGTCCGACAGCGATTTATCTCACCAGTAAACTGGCACCTGAATTGCTTGGCGCGATCGCCGTAGCGGCCTATTCTTACATGGCATTAGTGCCGTTGATTCAACCACCGATTATGAAAGCGTTAACCACAGAAGAAGAACGCAAAATCCGCATGACGCAAATGCGCCATGTGAGTAATCGTGAAAAAGTCTTGTTCCCGGTTATTTTTGCTGTTGCTCGTTGGTTTACTCTTACCTGATGCAGCCCCATTACTTGGGATGTTCTGTTTCGGTAATCTCATGCGCGTAAGTGGCGTCGTTGAACGTTTAAGCGATACCACACAAAACGCCTTGATTAACATTGTAACCATCGTGCTTGGCTTGTCTGTAGGCTCTAAACTGATTGCGGATAAATTCCTACAACCGCAAACATTAGGCATTTTAATTCTTGGTGTAATTGCTTTCGGAATCGGTACGGGTAGCGGTGTATTAATGGCCAAATTGATGAACAAATTCAGCAAAAATAAAATCAACCCACTCATAGGTTCTGCTGGCGTATCTGCCGTTCCTATGGCCGCTCGCGTTTCCAACAAAATCGGATTGGAAGCGGATAATCAAAACTTCCTACTCATGCACGCCATGGGACCGAATGTTGCCGGTGTAATTGGCTCGGCCATTGCCGCTGGGGTCATGTTAAAATATGTCGGCACGTTGATGTAAGGTTAAGGATGCTGAAAACACCTAAATGAGGTTCATTAAATAACAAAAAGAGCGGTCAAATTGACCGCTCTTTTATTTATTACGATGTTCTTTACTTAACCAAACTCATCGCCAGATTCTTCGCGCCTTTAAAATCCACTTTACCACTTCCGAGCATTGGAATTTCATCCACTAAGAAGACTTGGCTTGGTAGCATAATTGGCGGAACATTTAATCCTTTTAATGCGTTCATTGATCTCATCTAAAGAAAGCGCAGACTTAATTAAAAAGCACAATGCTCTCGCCTTTTTTTATCATCGCTTACAGCCACCGCAACGAATTGATTTTTCTTCATCAAATACTTGTGATAGTTTCTCTTCCACGCTACCTAGACTGATCATTTCACCGCCGACTTTAGCAAATCGAGAATAACGATCCACAATGGTAATAAAGCCGTTATGATCGATATGGCCTTTATCGCCGGTTTTGTAATAACGCACACCATCAATTTCAACAATCACTTCTGCTGTTTTTTCTGGTGCGTTCAAATAACCTTTCATCACTTGCCCACCACCAATCAAGATCAAGCCGTCTTCGCCGACTGGTAATTCTTGCAAGCTTTCTGGATCCACAATTTTGATAATGGTACCCGGTAATGGCATACCAACTGTACCGGCTTGATTGAAGGTAAATTCCTGTAAGGTTTCCGGATCCAGTAAATTAGGCATATTGACACTAGCTACAGGTGCTGTTTCAGTTGCGCCATAACCTTCGTAAATTTCCAAGCCAAATTTAAGTTTGAAGGCTTCTTTTACATCTGCTTTCAATTTTTCGGCGCCCGCAATAACCATACGCACGTTTTGTAGCATCAACGGATGGAATTTCTTATTGCGTACATATAATCTAAAGAAAGTTGAAGTACCAAATAAAATACTCACCCGATGTCGAGCACACATTTTCCCTACTGTCGCCCCATCAGTTGGATCCGCCACACTCACCATTTTAATGCCTTCACACAATGGCAATAAAGTTGTCACGGTTAAGCCAAATGAGTGGAAAATTGGTAAGGAATTCAAAATCACATCATCTTTGTGGAAATTTAATAATTCACCAATCTGTTTAATGTTTGTTAGTAAGTTTTTATGGCTTAATTCAATGCCTTTTGGATCACCTTCACTACCACTACTGAATAAGATGGTTGCATTATCGTCCAAGCTTACGTCTGCAAAGTAACGTAATTTAATCCACCATTGTGGCGCCAAAAACGCGGTTAAAAATGACCGCACTTTATTCGCTTTAGTGATCGATTTCCCTAAATTTTCCATAAAGAGAGCTTTATCAGCCACCACTTGGCTAAAGTCAAAACCTTTTGCGTTCAACTTATCCAAGAATTTTTCAGAGGTAATGACTTGTGAAATGTTGGCTTTTTTCAATGCTTTTTCCATCACTTCTGGGCTTAGCGTGTAGTTTAAATTTACCGGTACTTTGCCCATCACCATTAGGGCCATATTAATAATTGCCCCGATTGATGAACTTGGTAATAACACACCAACATTTTTTTCATTCCCTAAAGCAGCTTTCAAGGTTTTCACAAACATTAGCACTGCAGCAATGAATTTCAGGTTATTCAGTTTAGTGCCTTGTGCATCCACGGTAGCTTCTTTGAATAAATTCGATTTTGCTGAATTCAACCAATGATGCATCAGCGGTTTACGTTTACTCATGACTTTTTCCCATACAGAGAAAGAAAGTTCGAGTACTTTTTGCTTCATTGCTGTCGCATCAATAAAGCCATGAATTGGTTTACCAAATGCCACTAAAATTTCACGTTTGCCTTGGCGTTTAGTTAAATTCTTATAGAAAGAATCCGCACGAGAGAAGCTGCTGCCCCATAATCCACGTAAATAGAAAGGAACAGTCGTCACATTCTCTAAATCTTTTAATACGTGCTCAAAGCCTTTTTGGAACTCATTGATTTGACCGTTATAGCTGATATGACCTTCTGGGAATAAAGCCACCACTTCACCATGCGCTAAATATTCACGAATGGTTTCAATAGATTCACGGCTGGAACCGCCACCAATTGGGATGACTTTGAAAATACGGAAGAACCAAGTGAGATACCATTTGTTGTAAATCGGACGATACATCACAAATTTAATCGCACGAGGGCTAGCCGCTTGTAATACTAACCAGTCAATCCAGCTAATATGGTTACCTAATAACAACACGCCACCACTTTGTGGAAGATTTTTTAGCCCATCCACATGAAAACGGTAATTTGCTTTTAACGCAAAGAGTAAGAATAAACGCGTAAATAAATGAGGCACTTTCGACATGGTATATAAACTTGCAGCAAAACATGCAGCAGAAGTCACTAAGAACAAACCTTGAGTCGAAACATTAAGTTGTACAAAAACAATGCTTAATAGCAAAAAGACCACCATGAACACGTTTTGCACAAAGTTGTTACCTGCCATAATTTTGCCGCTGATTTTCTCAGGTGCGAAATACTGAATCGTCGCATTCAATGGCACGATCAATAAACCGCCAGAGAAACCAAAGACAAAAGAACAAAATGCTAATACCACTCCACTTTGGGCTAGAGTTAAGAAGAATAACGACACACAAATACCCAATGCACCAAGCGGAACAATACCTAACTCAATATGCAAACGAGAAGCACGACCAGCAAGATATGAACCAATCGCAAGCCCTATGCCACTCACCGCGAGAATCGCTTGAATGACAACAGCATTGTCTTCATTGAACATCGCTTTATAATGCGCAGGGAATGCCGCCACAATAATTTGTGACACGCCCCAAAAACAGGCTTAATCCAATAACACTCAACCAAATATTTTTGATCTGCTTTTTAATGTGCGAACGTTATCTTTCAAATACCCTAAAGAAAGGTATTTTCTCATATCAAACTGCCCATCTGTATTCTCAGCTTCTTGCTTAAAGAATGGGATTTTAAAAGCAAAATAGGCTTCTAATGCACTCAGCAATACTAACGCCACACCTATCACCCAAACACTTTGTAATACTTCATTCGGATCATCTGATGCCACATAATGTGCTTCAAAGAAGAAAGAAAATGCAAAAGAACTAAATAGAATGGCCACAATGGTGAGCGCTTGAATCACACCATTTGCCATACCGATATTTTCAGTACCCACAATCGATTTAATAATGCTATATTTGGCCGGAGAATAGACCGCACTTTGCGCTGCCAAAATCAATGTGAGTACAAAGGAAAGCGCAAACATGCCCGTCATATAACTCAATAAAATCCCCGCGCTAATCGCCACCGCCGCTAAACTGCTGTAACGGATCACATTGGTGCGAGAAAATTTATCGTTGATAAATGCCGAAGGGGAAAACAAGAAAATAAACGGTAATAAAATCATGGCATTAATTAACGCCGTTAAAACGACCAAGCTCTCCCCTGAAAAGCTTTTCAGTAACACATTTTGAATGGTAATTTTATGTGCCAAATCCACACTGGCATTAATAAAGGCAATGGCTAAATAAGGCACAAAAGCCAGCATATTTTAAGAGTTTCATTTTGCACTCTCCGCTTGATAAAGATTAAAGGTTTTCATATTCAAGAGATAAGGTTTTAACACCAACAATAAATCAAATAAGTGTTTTAATTTTTCATCTTTTTGTTCACTATTGGCTAATGCAGCTAAAGTCACATTCACCTCTTTTTCCGCTAACATTCTTGCTGCAGCCAAATAAGCTTTCACTACATCCATTTCGGCTTCATCACAACGCGCCAAAATTGCCAAAATATCTCGTTCTTTTGCTGTAAAAAAATGCCTTCACGAGGGTTCAATAATCCTTCTGCTACCATATCTTCGATTTGCTGAGTAGAAAGATGAAATTCTGCAGAGAGTTGCTCCACTGAAAATACTTCATTTTCAGCGCCCATGATGATGTCTAATAATCCAATAAGACTTTCATAAGGATTATTCCAATCAAAATGAGGATGTGCAAAAAGTGCTTTAATTTGTGAAATCGTCGCATTGAAATTGCTTTGTAGATATTTAATAAAAGCTGAGTAACTTCACACAATGTTCATCATAGAGATGAAAATTCGGTTTATCTTTTCACCGGCTCAGGCAACAAACCTTCTTTCACATAGTACAGCACCGTGGATTTTTGGTGTCTGACTAAAGCTTAACTAAATCATTCATTTTTTTAACATCAGGATTTCCCTCTAAGTTGATTTGTTGTGTATTGTAGCGGATAAAAACAAAAAGTAAATAGTGTTACTTTACACTTTTAATTAAATTTAATAAAAAAAGTTGTTCAACACATCATGAAACAACTTTCTTAATCAGCTTTAGCTTTCAACTTTTCGCCATAGATCCTTACTGTAAATGACGCCCACTGGATTTTTTTCTTCGCCCCCATAATAGTTGGAGAAAGATAAACTGGCGTGGTGTATTGGAAAAGCGGTAAAGCAAGGTTTTCCTGTTGGATCTTCTCACTTAATTTTAAGTAAATTTCTGACCGCTCTTTTTCATTTAAGCTTTTCAATGCTTGCTCAAAAAGTTGGTCATATTCCGCATTGGCATAACCATTTTTATTATCGGGACTTTTAGAATAGAACAAGCCTAAAAATGCCATCGGATGATTAAAGTCAGCACACCAGCCAGAACGAATGACTTGGAAATCACCCTTTTGGCGTTTCATTTGTAATGTTTGCCAATTGACGGGTTGGGCATCCACGCGCAACATATCGGACTGCGTTAATTGCCCTACTACACGTTGCGCGATATTCACATGCAAGGGTGCATCATCATAGAGCACATTTAAATGTAGCGGATGTCTTTCATCAATTTTATTTTGAGCCAATAACTGCTCGGCAACAACGGGCTCCCATCTTGAATCTTGTCCATTTAGCATAGCTTTCGGTAAAAAATAAGAACTTGGAATTGCCGCTGGAATCTCATTATTCACAATATTCGTAACCGAAACCAACGAAGCAATCGCCTTACGCACATCTGCCTTAGCAAGTTTAGGATCGTTTAAATTAAATTCATAAAAATACTCACAAAGCTTCGGAAAATGCTGAAGATCTGAATGAACTTCAGGCACATCAACCACCACATCAAATTCAGCCAATTTAGGCGCAACAAAAGGTAGATAAGCTACGCGTTCAAAAGCGACATTATTTTTCTGCCAATAATAGGGGTTTTTCGCTAAGTGTATGCTTCTCACACTTTCACTTTCGATCATATAAGCCCCATTAGTCACAGGGGAATCAGGATCGCTATATTGTGGCACAAGGCTAATATGCGCCAACATTTCCGGCAAATACGGTGTTGGTTTATCAAGCTCAATGCGTAAAGTGCGGTCATTTTTCCGCATAAACTCCTAAGCTCTTAAAAGGTTTATTTTTTTCTAAAACGCCTTTCGCATTTTTTAGATTAAGGTAAGCCAAATAAGATCTTAATGGACTATTGGATTGAGACAGAGCTTGCCAAGAAAGCATCACATCTTGAGCGACTAAAGGTTCACCGTTTGACCAACGAAGCCCTTCACGTAAGGTAAAGATCCAGGGTTTTGTTGTCTTTTGTTTGCCAACTTTCTGCGATACCCTGGCACGATTCGTCCTTCCCTGATCATAAGCCGTTAAGCCTTCATATAAATCGCGCAATAAGCTTTTCTTGTTCAGGGATAACGCACAAACCAAGGCTCAAAAGAAGGAGAATGAGTAAACGCCCGAGTCAGTAAAGTCCTACTCGGTTTTGAAGTATTTTCTTGTTCAATAGACTGGCTTTGTGTTGGTTGCTCTTCTGATACCGTGTTTGTAGATTTCGGGCTATTTAATTTGTCACAACCGCTTAATCCCAAAACGACACCTAAAATGACCGCACTTTTAAGCCAAGTAAGGAAAGCATTATCCATTTTTCAACGTCTTCTGTTTTTAATCCAAAAGAAAAAAAGAACCAATATTTTACCGCAATTAAAATCGCAATGATCGTTCGTCCCACAACACTTGGAGTAAAATAAAAACCAATTAAAAGCATCGTGGTTGAAAAGGTTAAAATAGAGATTTTTGTTTTTTTCGTCAATGAACGTCGCTCATTAAAGGATTTTAGGTACTTTTTGATAAAGTTTCGTCTCTAAGAACCAACGTTCTAAACGAGAAGAACCTTGCGCAAACGAATAAAGCGTAAGCAGTAAAAAAGGTGTGGTCGGAGAAATGGTAAAAAAATACCAATCACGCCTAAAACCAAAGAAATACAGCCTAGTATAATATAAATGCCTTTAATTAAAGGATTTTTTTGGGAAAAAATTTAAGTGACAACAAAACCGGCTATAATCGAAAAAAAGTGATTAAGCCAGAAAAACAATAACACGCCGTTCATTCTTATTCCCTAAATAAAAGTGATACGCAATTATTACTGATTTTTTTAGATTTTTTTCAACCTTGATATTATAGAATTTGTCGCAACTTTACTAAAGAAACTGTTAGCAAAAAGGAATATTTATGTCTAATCCATTACTTCATATTGAAGGCTTACCGCCGTTTTCTCAAATCAAACCAGAACATATTCAACCGGCAATCCAAGAACTCATCGAAGAAAATCGTCAAGCCATTGAACAAGTTTTAAAACAACCGCACTTTACTTGGGAAAATTTTTATTGAACCGCTTTCTGAAGCTGGCGAACGCCTAAGCCGTGCTTGGTCACCAATCTCTCATTTAAATTCAGTTAAAAACAGCCCTGAATTACGTGATGCGTACCAAGCCTGCTTACCACTACTCTCTGAATACAGCACTTGGGTGGGTCAACACAAAGGCTTATACAACGCTTATTTAGCCTTAAAAAATAGTCCTGAATTTGCCACTTATTCAGTAGCACAAAAAAAAGCCATTGAAAATGCACTGCGTGATTTTGAGCTTTCAGGTATTGGTTTGTCCGAAGAAAAACAAAAGCGTTATGGTGAGATTGTGGCACGTTTATCAGAATTAAGTGCACAATTTAGCAATAATGTACTCGATGCCACCATGGGTTGGGAAAAGGTTATTGAAGATGAAAGCCAATTAGCGGGTCTTCCTGAATCTGCATTACTTGCAGCAAAACAATCTGCGGAAAGCAAAGGCTTAAAAGGCTATCGTTTTACGTTAGAAATCCCAAGTTATTTGCCTATCATGACCTATTGTGAAAATGCAGCATTACGCGAAGAAATGTATCGTGCTTATGCGACTCGTGCATCTGATCAAGGTCCAAACGCAGGTAAATGGGATAACACCGCGATCATTGAAGAAATCATGACGTTACGCGTGGAATTAGCTAAATTATTAGGGTTTTCAATACATACACTGAACGTTCACTTGCCACCAAAATGGCTGAAAATCCACAACAAGTGTTAGATTTCTTAAATAACCTTGCGGATCGTTCAAAAGCACAAGGTGAGAAAGAATTAGCTGAACTCAAAAGCTTATTGTGAAAAAGAATTTGGCGTCACTGAACTTGCGCCTTGGGATATCAGTTTCTATTCCGAAAAAAACAAAAACAACATTTATATGCGATCAATGATGAAGAACTTCGTCCTTATTTCCCAGAAGATCGCGTTATTTCGGGATTTATTTGAATTAATTAAACGTATTTTTTTAATATTCGTGCGGTTGAACGGTTTTGGCGTCGATACGTGGCATAAAGATGTGCGTTTCTTTGATTTAATTGATGAAACGGATGAGGTACGTGGCAGTTTCTATCTCGATCTTTATGCGCGTGAAAATAAACGTGGCGGCGCATGGATGGATGATTGTATCGGCAGAAAACGTAATGCTGACGGTTCAATTCAAAAACCGGTTGCTTATTTAACGTGTAACTTCAACGCCCCTATTGGTGATAAACCTGCACTATTCACCCATGATGAAGTCACGACTCTTTTCCATGAGTTTGGTCACGCCATTCACCATATGCTCACCAAAGTTGATGTGCCCGATGTTGCTGGCATAAATGGCGTACCTTGGGATGCAGTTGAACTTCCAAGTCAATTTATGGAAAACTGGTGTTGGGAAAAAGAAGCCCTTGATTTTATTTCGGGTCACTTTGAAACGCATGAACCATTGACAGAAGAAAAAAATTAAATCAACTTCTGAAAGCAAAAAACTATCAAGCGGCAATGTTTGTGTTACGTCAGCTTGAATTTGGCTTGTTTGATTTTACCCTTCATCATACTTTTTGAAGCGGGTAAAGCTAACCAAGTACTTGATACCTTAAAAAGCAGTGAAAGATAAAGTTGCCGTGATTAAAGGTGTTGAATGGGCAAGAGCGCCACATAGCTTTAGCCATATCTTTGCAGGCGGTTATGCGGCAGGTTATTACAGCTATTTATGGGCTGAAGTGTTATCTGCAGATGCCTTCTCTCGTTTTTGAAGAAGAAGGGATTTTCAATCCAGTTACGGGTAAATCCTTCTTAGATGAAATTCTCACTCGCGGTGGCTCTGAAGAACCAATGGTATTATTCAAACGCTTCCGTGGACGTGAACCTCAATTAGACGCATTGCTTCGCCATAAAGGCATTGCAAACTAATAACTAAAAAGAGCGGTCAAATTTTTGACCGTTTTTTTATTTTTCTAATATGCAGAAAATAAAAAGCCCTCGGTAATCCGAAGGCTTTTATTCTTACTATCGTAATAAAAATTAGCGACGTAAACCTAAACGAGCGATAGTGCTTTGGTATAAAGCGAGATCAGTACGTTTTAAGTAGTCTAAAAGTTTACGACGACGAGAAACCATACGTAATAAACCACGACGACCATGGTGGTCTTTTTTGTGCTCAGCGAAGTGAGCTTGTAAGTGGTTGATTTGTGCAGTTAATAATGCGATTTGAACTTCAGAAGAACCAGTATCTTTCGCATCGCGACCAAATTCAGCAACGATTGCTGCTTTTTTTTCAGTACTTAGAGACATTTTTTACTCCTAAAAGGTAGTGTTATTAATACATCATTCGCCGATCTCTAACTCAGCGATGACAAGGAGCCTGAATTTTAACGATTGAAGCCAATAAAAGCAAGGAATTATTGTAAAGAAGCGCTTTAAATTCTATGCCTTAGTAATTACCACCTTAATATCTTCTGGTGCCGCATAATAAGGCGCAGAAGTAATAAACAAATGAATACCTAACTTGGCATAATCTGCCACATTATTTTTATTCACCCCACCTGCAACAGAAAGCGTAATATTTCTACCTTGTGCTTTGATGAGATCTAAAGCCGCTTTCACATCTTCAACTGACCATTTATCTAACTGAATAATATCGGGAGAGGCACTAATCATTTGTTCAAATTGTGCAAAATTGTCTGCTTCAAGGGTGACCTTATTTTCTGGTGCTTCACGCTTTAAAGTTTCCACGATATGCGTCCAGTTATTCGGTTCAGCCAATAAATTACGATGATTTGTGAAAACCAGTAAGGTTTCACTCACGCCTTGACGATGAATATGTCCGCCAGCAGCCAGCACTGCATTGGTCGCCAGTTTACGGGTATTCGGGATACTTTTACGAGTACACGCTACCACCGCATTCGGGTTAATGGCTTTGGCATTAGCAATCATCTCTGCCGTGTATTGCGCTACGCCACAAGACCATTCCAATACAAGCTGCACCACCTTCCATGCCTGCTGTAATTTGTCCGCAGAATCGACCGCACTTAGCAACACAGCACCTGCTTCAACGGATTCCCCTTCATTCACATAAACCTGAGGCGTAATGTCTAATTTTTTTCAGTAACCGTTCTGCCACCGAAATCCCTGCCACTACTCCGGCATTTTTACGTTTGAATTCAATTTTTGCAGGGACTTTTTCTAGCCCTAATGCGTGCGTGGTTAAGTCGCCGCGATAAATATCTTCAATAAAAAAATCATCGAGTTCTTTGTCTGGATACATCATCAACTGTTTTTACGGTAGCGGCTTTCACGACCACTTTTTCATTCAACGCCTGTTGATAACCCGATAGCTCAAAGATTTTCTCTGCCCCTTTACCTAATGCCATCGCCTTGGCATCACCAATTCCCAAACGTAAGTTACTTTCGGCAAGATCTTTTAAAAAGAATGAATATTTGCACTTTTTATCTTTGCGTACCGCCATTACTGGAATATGTAAAACCAACGGTTCAACAGCTTTAACTTGATTGTCTTGAGCTAATTTCTCGACATAATCTGCCGAACCAGATAAAAATAAGTCGCCGGTTTTCACTTGGTTGTAACGTGCCAAAATTTGACCTGAACCGCCGTATTCCACCGTGACCTTATTGCCCGTATTTTTGCTCAAATTGTTTTACAATTTTTCTCTACTGGCTCTTTTAAACCCGCGCCAGCATAAAGATAAAGATCAGCAGCTTGGCTGGAGAGTGTCATTGCCATTAAGGCGGCTAAAGTGGCTAACTTTTTCATTTAAACTCCTTATTTAAATTGAATGGAACATAGCATAATCTTTATATAAATTAAATTATAGCGAATTTATTGCAAACCAATTTATCCTTTTATAAATTGAGATGTTTTTGCAATTCCTGAACTGAAGTGCGGTAAATTTTGGCGAGGTTTTTCAAAGGTCATCAGTTCACTTTTTTTCACCTTGCTGAAAACCAAATTCTTGATCGAGCATTGCAATATTTTTCAGCTAAATAGACCGCTTGTTGAGGATTGTGAGTCGTAATCAGTAAGGCGATATTTTTGATGCTGTAATTGCTTTAATTTTTTTCCAACACTCTGAATTTGGTTACCAAAATCAAGACTGGCTGTTGGTTCGTCCATAATCAACAATTTCGCCTGTTGTGCAATGGCTCGGGCGATGAGCACGAGTTGTTTTTCGCCACCACTGAGTTCATGGTAATAGCGTTTAGCAAGATGGGAAATTTGTAATTCCGCTAAAGCCGCAAGGGCAAGATCTTTATCTTCCGCTTTTGGGGTTTGATACCATTTTAGATATGCAGAACGCCCCATCAACACCATATCTTGCACCAGAAAAGGAAAAAGTTGCGCGTGTGCTTGCGGCACATAGGCAATTTCGCGTGCTAATTCAGCGGCAGAATATGTAGCAAGCGGTCGATTTTTGAAAGAGAATTTGCCCATTAAGTGCAGGTTGCAAACCAAGTAAAGGTTTTTAAGAAAGTACTTTTTCCCCGCCCCATTGGCGCCAAGTAAACAGCAAATTTGCTGAGGTTTTAAATGCAAAAATTGATCTTGTCTAGCAGAGGCTTATTGCCATAGCCAATCGTCAGTTGTTGCGTTTCAATTAAATTCATTTTCGCCCTCTCAACAATAAATAGAGGAAAAATGGGGCACCACAAGCAGAAGTTAAAATCCCGATGGGAAGTTCAATGCTTGCAACCGTGCGGGCGAGTGTGTCGGTGAGAAGTAAAAAAACTCGCGCCAAGCAACAACGATGTCGGCAGCAATAAAATAAAATTGGCCCCCACTAATAATCGCGCGATATGGGGCACAAGCAAACCAACCCAGCCAATAATCCCCGTAATGGAGACCGCACTTGCCGTGCAAAGTGTGGTAAAAATGATCAAAATATAGCGTGTGCGTTGGATAGGAATACCGAGGCTTTTAGCCTCATCTTCTTCTAAAGCGAGCAGATTTAAGCGCCAACGCAATAAGAAAAGCGGCAGAATACCGAGTATTAAAATAGGGGTAAGTTGACTTAATTCTTTTACGCCAACAGCCGTGAAACTGCCTAATAACCAAAAGGTAATCGAAGGTAATTGGGTGAAAGGATCAGCTAAAATTTTTAACAGTGAAATGCCTGCGCCAAGTAATGAACCGATAGCAATCCCTGAAAGCACTAAGACCAAAATGGGATCTTGATTACGGCTTCGTGATGCAACCATCGAAACACACAGCACCGCCAAGATACCGCCACTAAAGGCAAAAAACTGCACGTAAAACATCGGTAAATTGTAGAAAATCGCCAATGATGCACCCAAGTCCCGCACCGCTTGAAACCCCTAAGATATCAGGAGAAACCAACGGATTTTTTTAAACATCCCTTGATAAGTCGCACCCTGCGGCGGCTAATGCGGCACCCGACTAAACAGGCGACAAAAAAATACGTGGTGTACGAATATGCCAAAAGCACTGTTTCAACAGAAGAAGGTGTTTGGCATTCCGTTTCAAATACACAGCGAATCGCTTGCCCTAGTTGAAGTGGGAGAAATCGGAAATCGCCCCACATTCAACGAAAGCAAAATGGTGCCGACTAATAAAATCACTAACGAAGTGAAAAAGAGTTTGGGATTACGTTGAACAAAAATACGGCATAACTATTTCACATCATGTAGCAATTGAGTCGCTTGCTCTGGGGTTAATTCAATCTGATAGAACACGTGATAAAACGTTTGCACTTCTTTTGTAAAATTCAGTCATAGGGTTTACCGCTAACTAAATGCGAGACCCAACGCACCCCAAGCAAACGGTTCACACTAGGTGGCGAATCTAACCAACCAAATGGATTATTCGGGATTAAAAAAACGTGTCCATTTTTTACCGCACTTAACTGTTGCCATTGCGGATTCTCTTTTAAGGTTTGCAAAAAAACTCAGGATATTGGCTGAAAAATCACATCAGGATTCCATAATAAAAAGCTGCTCCATCGAAACCTGCGTAAGCCCTTTATGATCGCCTTCTACCACATTTTTTTAAACCCACGATTTCAATGGCTTCTGTATGAATAGAGCCTTTTTGCCCTGTTTGTAGGCCATCTGCACTACGAGCTAAATAGAAGGTTTTGGTCAATTTAGAGGCATTTTCGACCGCTTGTTTAAGGGTTTCTTCGGCATACTTCGCTTGAGGTTCTGTAAGATTTTCTACGCCTAACACTTTCCCCAAATAACGCAAAAGTAGTCGGGTGTTTCACTGAGTTTGCCGTCTAGCAGCAAATAAGGTACACCTGTTTGGTCAAAAGTCCGTTTTGCTTGATCGATATAGTTTGGGGTAACATTGCCTACATCAATAATTAAATTCGGTTGTAATGCCACAATTTTCTCTGGCGAGAGCGTACTGCCTTTTCCGGCAATTTTTCCCAAGGTTGGTAGAGATTGTTGTGCTGCAGGAAACAATTTTTCCACGTTTTTTTCCATATTAAATCCCGCCAATCCCAGTAATTTATTGGGCGCGCTTGAAAGGAGCAACACATCAGCCGGATTACCCGCACTTAATACTTTTTTTCAATTTTTAGCTGACGGAGGTAATTCCCCCTGCCAAATAAGCGATTTCTTCTGTTGCAAATACGCTGGTTGATACACAAAGCGCAAGTGCAATACCTATCCATTTTTCATATTCTTCCCTCTTTTAGCGATTTAAAAATGAGATGACTTTATTTTTAACGCTATATTTTTTTAACATAGTAAAATAAATTTTTGGTAGAATGTCATCGTTATGTTTTTTTATTATATAACATTTATTATTCATAGCTAAAAGGTGAAAAAAATGAAATGGGATGTGATTTATAAGTTTTTGCTTGCTTTTGCATGCTCATTGCAGGATTGGCTGGGCATCTTGTTCAGCGGCTTAGGGATCTACTTTTCAGTGGCCCATTCAGGGCATCTTTCAGTGGCATTTAGGTTCGGCGTTACTGCTTTATTTTTGGGCGTGGTTTTACACTTCTTTCAATCGAAAAAAATAAAGCGGTCAAAATTGTGCAACAATTTACCGATTTAGTGACACATAATCGCTATCCCACCTATTGCAATTTAGATCGTTTGATCATGACGTTTGAGCACTTTTCAATTCTGCAAATTGCAGAGCAACTTCAGCTCAACCCTTCGATTTTATTCTCCGAATTAGCTAACGGAAAAATAAACTTCAGCGATTCTAACCGCACTTTGCGAGAAAAATTTCCCCTCATAATGATGAAAAAATTTTCGCCGCGATCACCATTGCATTGAAGTTACGCTTCAACCCTAACCTAAAAGGATGTTCCAATGGAAAAGAAACTGCTTTGCATCGCCATTAGTTTGGCTTGCTTGCCTGCTTATGCCGAGAAATGTATTTACCCTTGGTCAAATTGAAGTCATCGGTGAAAAATCGAGTGATCTCAGCACCGCTCGTATTGACCAGGCTGAATTACAAAAAAATAACCAAGATCGTGTGTCTGATGTAGCAAAAAGCACACCGGGTGTGTTTGTCGAACATGGCGGCGCACGCAACGAATACAACTTATTAGTACGTGGTTTTAATGCTCGCCGCGTACCGGTATTTATGGATGGTATTCCGGTTTATGTCCCTTATGATGGCGAAATGGACTTAGGTCGTTTTACCACCTTTGATTTATCTCGTATTGATATTTCTAAAGGCGCAAGCTCTGTGCTCTATGGGGCAAATACGATGGGTGGTGCCGTGAATTTAATTTCTAAAAACCAACTCAACCTTTTCGAAGGTTCTATTGGCTATGGCTTTTTCACATGGTAAAAGTGGTGGTACAGCAACCAATAAAAACTGATTTTTAATTTAGGGCACTAAACAAGAACTATTTTATGCGCAAATAAGTGGTTCTTTTGTTGAAAAACAAGGCTTACAACTTTCTCATCATTATCAACAAATCAATCCCAAAGGCGATGATGGTGGTCGAGCAGAAAATTCTAAACAACGTGATAAAAGATTAAGTTTGAAAGTCGCTTATACGCCAAATGAGCATGATGAATACGCACTGGCGTTCTCTACACAAAAAGGCACCAAAGAATCACCATTCTATTCTGGCGCTGATAGTTTTGAACGCTATTGGCGCTGGCCGATGTGGGACAAAGACAGTATCTATTTCGTTTCCCATACTGAATTTGGCGCCCATCATCTCACGCTAAACACGAAAGCATTTTATGACACCTTTAAAAATGACCTACGTGCTTTTGATGATGCAACATTCAGCACTCAAAAGAAAAAATCGAGCTTTAATAGCTATTACCGTGATTATTCCTACGGTGCAGGCTTTGATTTAGGTGGCGATTTAACCTCCAAAGACCACTTAAAATTCTCTACCCTCATTAAATATGACGTGCATCGCGAACATAATGATGATGAACCGACCGCAGTAGATAAAGATCGTACCTACAGCTTTGGTTTAGAAAATACTCATCGTTTTAATGAGCAAAACCTCTCTGATTACAGGTATCAGCTACGACAAACGTGATTCAAACCGTGCAGAGAAATTTGAAAAACAATGTGCATCAACTCACCAAAAAAATGCGATTTGTCCGTTTGATATCGGTAATAAACACGCCTTTAATTATCAAATCAAATTTGCCCATCATTTCTCTGAACATGATGAATTTGCACTAAGTTTTGCGAAGAAAACACGTTTTGCCACAATGAAAGAACGTTATTCTCGCCGATTTGGTCGTACTGAGCCGAATCCATTCTTAAGCCCAGAAACCGCTTACCATTACGAAGCTAGTTATATGCATACCTTTGGCGATTGGTTAAGAGTGGATAGCGCACTTTTCTATTCTGAAGTAAAAGATGCCATTGAAGAAGTCGCGATTAGCAAAAAACTCAATCAATATCAAAATGTAGGCAAAGAAGCCTTTAAAGGTGCTGAATTAGCCGTGAATCTTTTTGCAACAGATAATTTAACGTTAGGGGCAAACTACACCTATACGCATGCAAAAAATAAAACCCAAGATACCATTGTGAAGAATGTGCCAAAACATAAATTCTTTGCATTTGTTGATTGGAAAATATTACCAAACCTTTCACTTTATGTGAGCCAAGAAGCGGAACATGGCCGTTATTATTTAGATGGCGGTGAAACCGTGAAGCTCTCTGGTTTTGGAAACAGCAATGCGAAATTAATCTATGAACCGGTTTCAGGATTAAGTTTAGAAGCAGGGTATCTCAAACCTCTTTGATAAAAACTACTTCTATCAAGCTGGTTACCCTGAAGAAGGACGCGTTTATTTCGGCAATATCCGATATAAATTCTAAAATAAAAAACGGGCAACTTGTGAAAACAGGTTGCCCGTTGTTTTTATAAAGCCATTAATCTTTCAGCGCTTTAATTTTTTCAATTACGTTTGTGGTTGAACAGCCATTTTCGAAATTCAATACACGAACATCGCCACCATTCGCCCACACTTCTTTGCTGCCTGCAATCTCTTCAGGTTTGTAATCGCCGCCTTTCACCAATAAATCCGGTAAAATCTCACCAATTAAACGTTGTGGTGTATCTTCATCAAAAGAAACCACCCAATCCACTGACGCTAAACCTGCCAATACTGCCATACGTGCATTCAGATTGTTAATTGGACGACTTTCACCTTTTAAGCGTTTGACTGAATCATCTGTATTTCACGGCAACAATTAAACGATCACCTAGTTTGCGAGCATTTTCTAAATAAGACACGTGACCTGGGTGAAGAATATCGAAACAACCGTTTGTCATCACGATTTTCTCACCGCGTGCTTTAGCATGATCGACCGCCATTTTTAATTGGCTTTCTGACATAATACCGAAGCCCGTTTCAGAACGGCCATGGATTGCATTCTCTAATTCCACAGTAGAAACCGTTGATGTACCCAATTTACCGACCACAATACCTGCCGCCACATTAGCTAAATAGCAAGATTCTTCAAAAGAACGTCCATCTGCAAGTGCAGTTGCTAAGACACTGATTACCGTATCGCCCGCACCTGTTACATCGAATACTTCTTTGGCAACGGTTGGTAAATGGAATGGCTCTTGATTTGGACGAAGTAATGTCATGCCTTTTTCAGAGCGGGTCACTAAAAGTGCGGTCAATTCAATGTCTGAAATTAATTTTAGGCCTTTTTCAATGATCTCTTCTTCAGAACCACATTTACCTACCACCGCTTCAAACTCTGACATATTTGGTGTCAGTAAAGTCGCACCACGATAACGCTCAAAATCTGTGCCTTTTGGATCGATCAAGACTGGTACGTTTGCTTTGCGTGCAATTTGAATCATTTTTTGCACATCTTTTAACGTGCCTTTACCATAATCCGAAAGCACTAACGCACCAAAGTTTTTCACTTCCGCTTCTAATTTCGCAAGCAACTCATGACATTCCACATTTTGGAAATCTTCTTCAAAATCCAAACGAAGTAATTGTTGATGACGAGATAAAATACGTAATTTCGTAATAGTTGGGTGAGTATCCAATGCCACAAAATTACAATCAATTTTTTGATGTTGTAATAAATTCGTTAAGGCTGAACCTGTTTCATCTTGACCAATTAAACCTAAAATTTGTACAGGGACATTAAGAGAAGCAATATTCATCGCCACGTTTGCTGCACCACCTGCTCGTTCTTCGTTATTTTGTACGCGAACCACAGGAACCGGTGCTTCCGGCGAAATACGATTAGTTGCACCAAACCAGTAACGGTCAAGCATCACATCGCCTAACACTAATACTTTTGCTTGATTAAAATTGGCAGAATATTGAGCCATTTTGAAATCTCTCTGTTGGGATAATAAAATTTGGCGCAATTTTACCACAACTCAAATTTGCGATAAACTACACGCCGAACTAACCAGAAAAGAATTATGAAAAACGAAAAAAACTCCCTCAATTTCAACCGCACTTTCTAGCCCCTAAAATACTGGGGGATTTTGGCTTGGTGTGACGATTTGGCGAAGCCTTTTGTTACTTCCCTATCCAATTCTACGTCATATCGGCAATGGCTTAGGCTGGCTTTTCTCAAAATTAAAAGTGGGAAAACGTCGTGCCGCGATTGCTCGCCGAAACCTTGAACTCTGCTTCCCAGAAATGCCTGAGCAAGAACGTGAAGCCATTTTGCAAGAGAACTTACGTGCTGTTGGAATGGCAATTATTGAAACCGGCATGGCATGGTTTTGGTCTGATGCGCGCATTAAAAAATGGTCAAAAATTGAAGGATTAAATTATTTAAAAAGAAAAATGCCCAAGACGGCATTATCTTTGTTGGTGTCCATTTTCTTACGCTTGAATTAGGCGCGCGTATTGTGGGATTACATCATCCTGGCGTAGGCGTTTATCGTCCCAATGACAATCCCGTACTGGATTGGTTGCAAATTAAAGGTCGTTTACGTTCAAACAAAGATATGCTGAACCGAAAAGATCTGCGTGGTATGCTCAAAGCCTTACGTAAAGGTGAAACCATTTGGTATGCGCCCGATCACGATTACGGCAGAAAAAATGCGGTATTTGTGCCTTTCTTTGCTGTACAAAGAAGCGGCTACCACGACAGGGCAGTTATTATCTGCTTAAATCAGCACCAAATTGTAAAGTCGTCCCTTTTGCCCCATTGCGTAACAAAGACGGCTCAGGCTATACAGTCAGTATTTCACCACCCGTGGATTTTTCCGATCTTTCGGATGAAACGGCAATCGCTGCAAGAATGAATAAAGTTGTGGAAAAAGAAATCTTAAAAGGTGTGGAACAATACATGTGGCTACACCGCCGATTTAAAAACGCGCCCAACCGAAGATGAGCCAAGTTTGTATTCATAAGTGCGGTTGATTTTTTTCATCTATTTTCGAACACAAAAACGACATATCGAAAAATAAGGAAAATTTTCCTTATTTTTTTCTTGATCTTTATATAATTAAATATATAATGAATCTCGTTTTAGATAGTAAACTTGTTTTATTACAAACACACTACTGGCTAGTGCATTCCCCCCCACTCCTTTTGCACTAGCCATTTTTTTTTAAATCCCTTACCATATCTCACCTTTTTCTTTTCTCTCAAAAATGATGAACAATCTAGAACTTGAACGTTTACTAAACGAAAAACTTAGCACAGACAGAATAAATGATTACGCCCCTAACGGTTTTGCAAGTAGAAGGCAAATCAGAGATCAAAAAGATCATCACGGGTGTCACCGCAAGCCAAGCTTTGATTGATTATGCCGTTGCACAACAAGCTGATGCGATTCTTGTCCACCACGGCTATTTTTGGAAAAGTGAAAATCCATGTATTCGTGGTATGAAAGGCAAACGCATCAAAACCTTACTTGTGAATGACATCAATTTATACGGCTACCACTTGCCTTTGGATGTTCACCCTGAATTAGGCAACAACGCAAAACTTGCTCAGTTATTAGGGATTAGCGATCTTCAACCTTTAGAAAATAGCGCAACCAGCATTCCTGTTTGGGGAACGTTAAAAGATCCTGTTACCGCTGAAGAATTTGCACAACGTATTGAACAAGTGCTGCATCGTAAACCGTTAATTTGCACGGAAAATGGACCGCACTTAATCCGTAAAATTGGCATTTGTACCGGTGGCGGACAAGGCTATATTGATTTAGCGGCAGCACAAGGTTGTGATGCCTTTATTACCGGCGAGGTTTCGGAGCAAACAATTCATTCTGCTCGTGAGCAAGGTATTCATTTCTTTGCGGCTGGTCACCATGCAACAGAACGCTACGGCATTAAGGCATTAGGTGAATGGTTAGCAGCTGAATATGGCTTAGATGTAGAATTTAAAGATATTGATAATCCAGCCTAACTGGTACAAAGTGTGATTGATTGCCGAAAGCACACAAAACAAGTATAATCTCGTCGATTTTTTTAACTCAAACATAGGAAAAAATATGGGTTTCTTAACTGGTAAACGTATTTTAGTAACAGGTCTTGCAAGCAACCGTTCTATCGCTTACGGGATCGCAAAAGCAATGAAAGAACAAGGCGCTGAACTTGCTTTCACTTATTTAAACGATAAATTACAACCGCGCGTAGAAGAATTTGCAAAAGAATTTGGTTCTGACATCGTCCTTCCTTTAGACGTAGCGACCGATGAAAGCATCCAAAACTGCTTTGCTGAATTAAGCAAACGTTGGGAAAAATTTGATGGTTTCGTACACGCTATCGCATTCGCACCAGGCGATCAATTAGATGGTGATTACGTAAACGCAGCAACTCGTGAAGGCTACCGTATCGCTCACGACATCAGTGCATTCAGCTTTGTTGCTATGGCACAAGCGGCACGTCCTTACTTAAATCCAAATGCAGCGTTATTAACCCTTTCTTACTTAGGTGCAGAGCGCGCAATTCCTAACTACAACGTGATGTGTTTAGCGAAAGCGTCTCTTGAAGCAGCTACTCGCGTAATGGCAGCTGACTTAGGTAAAGAAGGTATTCGTGTGAATGCAATTTCTGCAGGTCCAATCCGTACTTTAGCGGCATCAGGTATTAAAAACTTCAAGAAAATGCTTGCTACATTCGAGAAAACCGCAGCATTACGCCGCACTGTTACTATCGAAGATGTGGGTAACTCAGCAGCATTCTTATGCTCTGATTTAGCATCTGGTATTACTGGTGAAATCGTTCACGTAGATGCAGGTTTCAGCATCACCGCAATGGGCGAATTAGGGCGAAGAATAATTTTTCGTACAATCTATTTTTTAGGCAGGCTTTTTCAGTCTGCCTTTTTCTCTTTTTAAATATAACTATGTTCCAAGATAATCCATTACTCGCACAACTTAAGCAACAAATCCACGACAGCAAAGAACACGTTGAAGGCGTGGTAAAAAGTACTGATAAAGCTTATGGTTTTTTAGAGTGCGATAAAAAAAGCTACTTTATTGCCCCACCTGCAATGAAAAAAGTGATGCACGGTGACAAAAATCAAAGCCACCATTGAAAAGCAAGGCGATAAAGAGCAAGCTGAACCTGAAGAATTAATTGAGCCAATGCTCACGCGCTTTATTGCCAAAGTGCGGTTCAATAAAGACAAGAAATTGCAAGTTTTGGTTGATCATCCAAGTATCAACCAACCCATTGGTGCGCAACAAGCTAAATCCGTAAAAGAAGAATTACAAGAAGGCGACTGGGTCGTCGCAAATTTGAAAACGCACCCATTACGTGATGATCGCTTTTTCTATGCCACCATCAATCAATTTATCTGCCGTGCTGATGATGAATTAGCCCCTTGGTGGGTCACATTGGCTCGTCATGAACAATCTCGTCATCCTGTGCAAGGTGCAGAGAGTTATGAAATGTTAGATCAACAAACACGTGAAGATCTGACCGCACTTCATTTTGTCACCATTGACTCTGAAAGCACACAGGATATGGACGATGCCCTTTACATCGAACCTATCGAGCAAAATGGTACGCAAACCGGCTGGCGATTAGTCGTTGCCATTGCGGATCCCACAGCTTACATTGCATTAGATTCACAAATTGAAAAAAAGATGCGAAAACAGCGTTGTTTTCACCAATTATTTGCCAGGCTTCAACATTCCCAATGTTGCCACGTGAATTATCTGATGAATTATGTTCATTAATGGCAAATGAAACTCGTCCTGCATTAGTGTGTTACATTGAAACAGATCTTGTCGGTAACATCACAGCGAAACCACGTTTTGTGTCCGCTTATGTGCAATCTAAAGCAAAAATTAGCCTATAACAAGATTTCAGATTATTTAGAACAAGTACCGGATGCATGGCAACCGGAAACACCTGAAATTGCCCAACAAATTGATTGGTTACATCAATTTACTCAAGCACGTATTCAATGGCGTAAAACCCATTCCTTGTTATTTAAAGAGAAACCGGATTACTCCTTTATTCTCGCTGAAAATGGCAAAGTAAAAGAAATTAAGGCGGAATATCGTCGTATTGCAAATCAAATCGTGGAAGAATCCATGATTATTGCCAATATCTGTGCGGCTCAATTCTTAGCTGAGCATGCACAAACCGGTATTTTTAATACACACACTGGGCTTTTGATAAGAAATTCTTAGAAAATGCGCATAATTTCTTAATGGCAAATTTAGCTAATGAAGAAAATCAAGCCGAGCTTGCTGAGCGTTATTCGGTGGAAAATTTGGCAACCTTAAAAGGTTATTGCCAAATGCGTCATGATATTGAACCGATTGAAGGTGACTATTTAGAATTCCGTTTACGTCGTTATTTAACCTTTGCGGAGTTTAAATCAGAACTTGCTCCACATTTTGGGCTTGGATTAGAAGGTTATGCGACCTGGACATCGCCTATCCGTAAATATTCCGATATGGTGAACCATCGTTTAATTAAAGCCGTGCTCACACAGCAAGCTTGTGAAAAACCACAAGATGAAGTCCTTGCTCGCTTACAAGAAGCCCGTCGTCCAAAATCGCTTGGTTGAACGTGATATTGCAGATTGGTTATATTGTCGCTATCTTGCTGATAAAGTCGCTGAAAATGCTGAATTTGATGCAGAAGTGCAAGATGTAATGCGTGGTGGTTTACGTGTTCAATTATTAGAAAATGGTGCATCCATGTTCGTACCAGCTTCCACGTTGCATCCAAATAAAGATGAAATGCAAGTGAATGCCGATGAATTAGCGCTGTATATTCAAGGGGAACGCCGTTACAAAATCGGCGATTTGGTGAAAGTGAAACTCACCGAAGTTCGAGAAGAAACTCGCAGTATTATCGGTCAGTTAATCATTTAATAACCACTTCCCTTCTAATACTAGAAATACCGCTCGTTACATAACGGACGGTATTTTTTTATAGAGCTAAAATTGTGGAAATTTTTTCTACGTTGATAGTATCAAATAAAAAGATTTTTAGGGATAGATTGAAGATGAGCAATATCGAGATGAGTTATTGATATGATATCCCCGCCTTGAAGGCGGGGATAAAAATAGATATTTAGGCTAGAATTACATTTTAGGAATTTCAACGCCCAGATGAAAGCACATCTTGAATATCGGATTTTAAGACATCTGCTTTTGGTCCATAAATCGCTTGGATACCAGAGCCTTTCACGATAAAGCCCATTGCACCTGCTTGTTTCCAACTTGCTTCATCACCCACTAACTCTGGATTATGTACGGTGATACGTAAACGTGTCATACAAGCATCAACATCTGCAATATTATTACGTCCACCAAGTAAGTTGATGATTTGAATAACTTGCGTGCTAGCATTCGCAACTTTTGGCTCATCGCTAGAAGCTTCATCTGAACCTTTCGCATCATAGTTACCATTACGGCCTGCTGTCGCAAGATTAAATTTCTTAATCATAAAGTTCGCGATAAAGAACATGGCAACTGCAAAATAGGATGGATACCCAAATAAAGTTGATCACATCCATACCAATGCCGGCTTTAATCGCCATTGGTGTACGTGTTAAGAACTCAATGTTACCGAATGAATGCACACGTAAGTCCACAATATCTGCCATGGCGAAAGCACAACCTTGTACTAACGCATAAACAATATAAAGCGGTAATGCGACAAACATAAACATGTATTCGATTGGTTCTGTTACACCAGTTAAGAACACCGCAAGTGCAGATGAAAGGAAAATACCTTTATAGAGTTTTTTCTTGTCTTCATCTACGTTGATATACATTGCGAGCGTCAAGCCCATTAAGATACCGGTTGAACCAATCATTTGTCCCTACTTTGAAAGCGAGCAGGTGTCACAGTTGAAAGAAGTTCGTTATATTGCGTTAAATTACCTGCATCTTTAAGGTTGATTAAGTCAGTCACCCAGGCAAGCCAAAGTGGATCTTGACCAAATACTTGTTTACCTTGTTGTGCACCGGTTAAGAACTCATAAGTACCGCCTAATGAAGTGTAGTTCATTGGGATAGTCAACATGTGGTGTAAACCAAATGGAAGCAATAGACGCTCTAAGGTACCGTAAATAAATGGTGCTAAAATTGGCGCTGAGTTTTGTGAGTTCGCAATCCATTGACCGAAATGATTAATTCCTGTTTGAACTAAAGGCCAGAATAATGATAGGAAGATCGCCACTAATACAGAACGATAAATGACAACGAAAGGAACAAAACGTTTACCATTAAAGAACGTCAGTACTTCAGGTAATTTACGGAAATTGTAGTAACGATTGAAGGTTGTTGCCCCCACAAAACCCGGCGATAATACCAACGAACACCCCCATATTTAACGCAGGTTGCCCAAGCACATTCACAAAGTAATTCGCCACAGGAATTTCACCGGCCAATACGGTACTTACGTGAGCATTTGGATCCGCTAGCATTTCAAGTTTCACACCGAAAAAGTTACCGGTAATTAAGTTAATTAAAATGAAAGCCAGGCCTGCTGCAAATGCCCCACCCGCACGCTCATTTGCCCAGCTACCACCAATTGCTAAAGCAAATAATAAATGAAGGTTACCAATAATCCCCCAACCAATTTGGGCGATAATGTTTCCGACAAGCGCTAGCCATTCCGCATCGCTAATCAAAGGCAGTGAGTTACCAATACTCACCATTAAACCCGCGGCTGGCATCACGGCAATCACAACCATTAGGCACTTACCGAATTTTTGCCAAAATTCAAAACTGAGCATTTTTTTCATATTGATTCTCCTACAAGATGAGAGCTACTTCTACGCCAAAATGGTCGGAAACAATCGGTTTATTTTTGCCATTAAAAATAACCTGACTGGATAAAACCCTTTTTGCTTGGTTTAAAAAAATATAATCTAATCGCTTTTCTTCACTATGGCCTTTCCAACCGTCAATCGCTTTCTCCACAGTGATACCGCTATCCTTCTGCTCTGCCATTTCAAATGTATCGAATAAGCCTAAGGATTTAATCTGCTGGTAAGCTTGCTGATCGCTTATTGCATCAGTATTGAAATCTCCCATCAGGATTTTAAGATTCGCACTTTGACTTCGCTCTACAATATAACGAACATTATCAAGTTGCTTTTCACCATCACAATTTGGCAAATTGATGTGGCAAGAATAACATTCAATTAACTGGCCTTGATATTCTACCGTCAAAGCCAATGATTTTACGCGAGAGAATCGAGTCAAGACGTTGATGTTGGCTACAATAAAACGCATCAACATCATAAACAGGCAAACGCGTTAAAAACGCAATGCCCTCATCATATTTATCGTAACCAATATGCGAATTGCTCCAAAAAAGCGAATATTTCTGTGCAACGCGTTGATTGATTTTATTTAACAGAATGACACCATAGTTATCTTGCTTTAACGTTGGCGAAATAGCAGGAGACGACATCAATTGATTAACCTCTTGTAAGGCAATGATGTCATAACCCTTTTCCACAATAGTCTCAGCAAGAATCTCTATTTTTTCCGCTTGGTTAGCTTCTAACCAAGCGTGTACATTCAGGGTAAGTAGTTTCATTGCTTCCCCCCTTAGCCCTCACAATGCCAAATGTCTGCATTATATTGAGCGATCGTGCGGTCAGATGAGAAGAAGCCCGCTTTTGCGATATTGTGAACGACTTTCTCATTCCAACTATCTTGATCTTCATAATCGGCTAAGATTTGTTCTTTCGCTTCAACATAAGCATTAAAGTCAATTAACGTCATAAACCAGTCTTTATTCAATAATTCGTTATAAAGACGTTCTAAACGTGTTTTATTGCCTAATTTCACCACGGCAGGATTTAGAATAAAATCAACCGCTCTTTTAATCTCTTTGTCGTTTTCATAATACTCTTTTGAAACATAGCCTGCTGTTTCATAAAGTTTAATAATGCTTTCTGAATCTTTACCGAATGTATAGATATTTTTATCACCGGCTAATTCTGCAATTTCAACATTAGCCCCATCCATTGTGCCTAAGGTTAATGCGCCATTCAGCATAAATTTCATATTACCTGTACCAGAAGCTTCTTTAGAGGCAAGCGAAATTTGTTCTGAAATATCGGTTGCTGGAATCAGTTTTTCTGCCACGCTCACATTATAGTTTTCCACCAAATGTACATTTAAATACTTGTTCACTTTAGGATCATTATTGATTAACTCAGATAAACAAAGAATTAAGTGAATAATATCCTGTGCAATAATATAAGCTGGCGCTGCTTTTCCGCCAAAAATCACGGTAATCTTTACGTTTTGGTAATTTGCCTGCTTTAATTTCTAAGTATTTATGAATCACATAAAGCGCATTCATTTGTTGGCGTTTATATTCATGGAAACGCTTAATTTGCGTATCAATGATTGAGTTTTCATCTAACTCAATACCTTTATTTTTCTTTAAGGTACGCTTTTTAGTGCTAATTTGTTTTCAAACTTAATTTTCGCTAATTGTTGATGAACCTTTTTGTCATCTTTAAAGGCTAACAATTTTCTCTAATCTCGTTGCATCATGCAAATACTCATCACCAATTAATTCTTTAATGTAAGCCGCTAATGCTTGGTTAGAAAACTCTAACCAACGACGGAAGGTAATGCCGTTTGTCTTATTATTGAATTTTTCAGGATACAACGCATAGAACGCTTTTAAGTTCTGAATTTTTTTCAAAAATCTCCGTATGTAATGCAGCCACACCATTTACAGAATTTGAAAAAGTGGATGTCCATGTGCGCCATATGCACACGTTTTTTTGTTTATCAATAATTTGTACTGCAGGATCTTTATATTCTGCGCGCACTAATTTATCTAATTTTTTTTTAATGATCACTACTAAATGAGGCACGACTTCATCTAGATAATCGAGTGGCCATTTTTTTCTAGCGCTTCAGCCAAAAATCGTATGGTTGGTATAGCCCACCATATTACGTACGATTTCAACCGCTTCTGCAAATTTAATCTGATGTTTTTTTCCGTTAATAAGCGAATTAATTCAGGAATCACCATTGAAGGGTGAGTATCGTTGATCTGTACATACGCATAATCCGCTAAATCATGTAAATTACTACCACGCGCAATCGCTTCATCAATTAATAATTGTGCAGCATTTGATACCATGAAAGTATTGTTGATAAATACGCAGTAATTCCCCATTTTTTTATCTGAATCATCTGGGTAAAGGAATAAAGTCAGATTTTTCTTCAATCGCAGTTTTATCAAACTCAATACCTTTTTTAATCAGTTTAGGATTCACTGATTGAATATCAAATAAATTGAGATAGTTTTTCGTATCTTTCTTATAACCTAAAATATCAATACGATCTAATTTAGAGGTTAACGTAAATTTCTTAAATGGCACCTCATAGCTAATATCCGTTGGAATTAACCAAGAGTTATCTTCAATCCAATCATTAGGCTCAGCATGTTGTTCATTCTTTTTAAAGACTTGTTTGAACAAACCATAATGATAATTTAAACCTACCCCTTCAGCATTTAAGCCAAGGGTAGACATTGAATCAATAAAACAAGAAGCCAAACGACAAACCACCATTTCCTAAAGACGGTTCTGGCTCAATATCTTCAATATGACTTAATGATTTACCCGCACTTTCTAATTCCGTTTTGATGTCTTGATAGACACCAAGGTTAATCAGGTTATTAGAAAGTAATTTACCAATTAAAAACTCAGCTGAGATATAGTAAACCTTACGTTTACCTGTGTTTTTTTAGGTTTATCTGCAGAGAGTGTTTTTACGTAATTTAATAATTGAATATAAGTTTCTTTATCGCTTAATTGTTCAAGCGATTTATTGGTTTTCGTTTTTTTACAAAGGTACTAAATTTCATCATTAGTTTTTTTCCTGATTCGCACGTTGATATAACGTGGTCATCTTTTTCTAAAAAGTCTTTTTTTATCTTGCGTTAAATCTGATTGCTGCATTCTCCATTGCCAGTTTCCACCAATTGTTGAAGGCACGTTCATTCTTGAACTGGCTGGCAAATCTAAAAACATCTTGCATTGTTGCAATCGCGGTATTGCTAACGGTTGCAAAAGAGCTGACGAATCATCGCTTGACAAATCGATTCATCCTCATGACGATGCGTATAATCATTGATATATTGCTGCTGTTGTTCAGTCAGGCTGTTATACCAACCATTGGTCACATCGTTATCATGTGTGCCGGTATAAACAATGGAATGCGGGATGCAATAATGCGGGCTATCTAAGCTTTTCTCCGCTAACATCTTTCAAAGCCAAATTGCAGAATCTTCATGCCAGGATAGTTACAGTCTGTAAGCAATTTTCTGGCTTTTGTCATCAATATTACCTAAATCTTCGGCAATAATCGGTAAATCGCCCAGTTGCTCTTTAACGGCTTTAAATAAGTCATAACCTGGGCCTGGCTGCCAGCTACCATCTTTAGCAACCTCTGCTTTTCCGTCTACTTGCCAATAATCAGAGAAACCTTTGAAATGGTCGATACGTAGTACATCATAAATTTTGAAGCTTTCTTCAATGCGGTGAATCCACCACGCATAGCCTTGTTTTTTTATGTTCTTCCCAAGCGTAAAGCGGGTTGCCCCAAAGTTGCCCTGTTGCACTGAATTGATCGGCTGGGACCCCCGCGACAAAAAAAGCGGATTGCGTTCTTCATCTAATTGGAAGAGTTCTGGTTTTGTCCAAACCTCTACGCTATCTGCAGCCACGTAAATCGGCATATCACCGATAATCTTAATGCCTTTTTGATTCGCGTAATCTTTTTAATTCGCTCCATTGTTTGAAGAAGAAATATTGCGTCACTTTAAAGTACTGAATTTGCTCCGCTAACATGGTGCGATATTTTTCCAATGCACTTGGATCTCGAGCCACAGCTTTTTTATCATCCCATTTTTGCAATGCTTGATTGCCAAAATGCTCTTTAATTGCCATAAACTCAGCAAAATCATCCAACCATAAACGATTGCTTTTCTCGAAGTGTTTGAAATCAGCTTGGAATGATTGATTCGCTAAAAAATTTTTCACGGCTATTTCTAAAATCGGACGGCGCGCGTAGAAGACGCGCTCATAATCCACGCTAGTTGGATCATCACCAAAATTGACTGAAGCATAATCAGCTTCTTTCAACAAGCCCATTTGGGTTAATAAATCAAAATCAATAAGATGAGTATTACCTGCAACCGCAGAGAAAGATTGATAAGGAGAATCACCATAACTGGTGGTAGTGAGTGGAAGAATTTGCCAATAAGTTTGTTTGGTTTCAACTAAAAAATCGACAAAATCATAAGCGGATTGCCCAAAACTACCAATCCCAAATGCATTTGGTAGTGAGGTAATGTGCATAAGAACACCACTTGAACGAGTAAGCATAATATCTCCTCTAGGACGTCATCATTTTTTTCGCTCATTCTAACCTAAACATATTTTTTTAATGCAACAACATATACGTAAAAGTTTAAAACATTTTTCGTAAAAGATGTGACTTTTATCACAAATTTTATACGTATAACATTTATGATTTTTATGATATGCTATTAACGACACTTTATGGACGAACGGCTGATAAAAGGATAAGAAATGAGCAAGTACAAGCAGGTCTATAACGAGATAAAAAGCCAAATTAACAATGGTAATTTAGCGCCATTGCAAGAACTCCCGAGTGAAAATGAACTCATGCAAAGCTATGGTTTTTCCAAAGATACTATTCGAAAAGCGCTTTCTTTACTTGAAATCGATGGTTATATTCAAAAGCAACAAGGCCGAAATTCGATTGTTTTTAGAAACATGACTTTATCTAAACCACAAATGCTTTCTGAAATTAAAACCGTCAGCGAATTAAATAGTGCCTCAACACATCAAGTAAAAACCACATTAACCAGCTTGTATATTGTGCAAGGTGAAGAAGAGCTGATGCATATTTTTAATGTCGACGATCAGATCGATTTCTACCGTATTGCTCGCCTCCGTGAAATTGATGGCGAAGCTGTTGAATATGAGGTTTCTTATTTTGATCGCCGCATCGTGCCTTTTATTAGCCGAGAAATCGCTGAGCACTCTATTTATCACTATTTAGAAAACGAATTAAAATTAAAAAAATTAGTCACTCACAACGAAAAATTGTCTTTCGCTATGCGAATGAAGAAGAAAAAAATGCGATCGATCTTGGTGAGTATGACATGGTTGTGAATGTGACGAGTACCACTTATTTGGCTGATGGTCGACCGTTTCAATATGGGAGTATTAGTTATCGACCAGATAAAATTGCATTTACATCAACAGCAAAACGACATGTCTAGTTTTTTTGTAAATGATAAGCTGTGATTTAAAAATTCATAAAAAAAAGTGCGGTCATTTTTTTAACCGCACTTTTTGTTTACACTACTTTTAACCAAAAATTGTCCTTTTAAGAGCTTTCCTAGCGTCATCAGCACTAACCCACCAATCATCAAGTTAGCAAAGATAAACGCACCGTTTGCCAACCCGCTCAGTACGTTATGATGCACAAAAGAAACTGCCCCATTTGCTAAAGAAGCTAATCCGAATGAAAAAAAGACCCAGAAAACCCAATATTCAGCCCTTTTTCACTAATCCAAGGGAAAAGGCGAATTAAAAAGAACATTTGTAAAAAGCCGTATCCCCATAAGAGCTTAACGAAAAGATCAATCTCTCCCCCATTAAGCGATAAGTAAGCCGACGAGCCCACAAATGCTGGCGCTAAAATGATCCCCATGGTTGGACGAAATTGAGGTTCAATCTGCAACACACGTAAAGCGCTGTAAATAATGCCGGTTCATAAATAATCCACGCAATCATCCCCGCCCCTAAGAACAAATAGCCTAAATCTTGATAGCCTAACAAGGCCCAATGATGAGCGCACTGGTAAAGTTAGTGGCCACAGAGGGTAAATAAAATGGTGGTAGTGTCGATTTCTGCTCAAATGTGCCATCTTTCCATAATGCACTAATACGCACAGAAGCAAACAACAATTGCCCAATTGTACCAATCCAAATTAATCCCTCACCAATGAGAGGATACCAACGATATAGAATATCCCCGCTTAACATGGTTGTAATCGGTATTAAGGCGAGAAAAGAAAAACGTATCGGACAACAATATTCATCTCGTACTTCATGAGAGAAATAAATCATTTTATAAATATAGAGCAAGACGAAAAGTGCCCATACTGAAACAGAAATTAATCCAATAATATCACTCACATTTCGAGAAAAAGAGAGCGTATTGCCCATATGCAGCCAGGCTAAAGACAAGGCACCCAAGCCTAATGGGATCGCGAAATACCCAGTTGGCAAAGGAAAAGGTCGTTTATCAGTCATTATTATTCTCCTAAAATTGATACCTTATAAGATTACCTATAAAAGCACGAATATTGATGTGGATTTATCTCAAAGACTAGAATAAAAATCTCATTGCTCTAAATGAAAGAAAGGGCTAATAAAACATTAGCCCTAAATTGAATTAATATTTATTTGATTATTTGCAGATCACTTCTAATCCGCCCATGTAAGGACGTAATACTTCTGGCACAGTAATCGAGCCGTCTGCATTTTGATAGTTCTCAAGCACGGCCACTAATGTACGACCTACCGCTAGACCAGAACCGTTTAATGTATGCACTAAGCGAGGTTTTCTTATCACCTTTCGCTTTGCAACGTGCTTGCATACGACGTGCTTGGAAATCCCACATGTTTGAGCAAGAAGAAATTTCACGGTAAGTATTTTGTGCAGGCACCCACACTTCTAAGTCGTAAGTTTTGCAAGAACCAAAGCCCATATCACCGGTACAAAGTAAGACTTTACGATATGGTAGATTTAAAAGTTGTAATACTTTTTCTGCATGGCCGGTTAATTCTTCAAGCGCTTCCATAGATTTATCTGGATCGACGATTTGTACCATTTCCACTTTATCGAATTGGTGCATACGAATTAAACCACGGGTATCACGACCATAAGATCCTGCTTCAGAACGGAAACATGGTGTATGTGCGGTCATTTTGATTGGCAAATCTGCTTCATCAACAATCACATCACGTACAAGGTTAGTAACCGGCACTTCCGCTGTTGGAATTAATGCGTAAGGTTGTTCGCCTTCTAGCGCTAAAGTATGGAATAAATCTTCACCGAATTTTGGTAATTGACCTGTACCATAAAGGGTCGCATGGTTAACTAAATAAGGTACATAAGTTTCTAAATAACCATGTTGTTCGGTATGAAGATCTAACATAAATTGCGCTAATGCACGGTGCATTTTAGCAATTTGACCTTTCATTACTGCAAAGCGCGCACCTGCTAATTTAGCCCCTGCGGCAAAATCTAAAGCCATTGGCATCTTCACCTAATGACACGTGATCTTTGATCTCAAAATCAAATGTACGCGGTGTCCCCCAACGTAAAATTTCTTTATTTTCAGTGTCATCTTTACCTAATGGCACTTCATCCGCAGGGATGTTTGGAATGCTTAACGCGATTTGATTGATTTCTGCTAACACGACATCAAGTTGAGTTTTCGCTTCGTTAAGCTGTTCGCCCATGTTATCTACTTCAGCCAATAATGGTGCAATGTCTTCACCACGTGCTTTTGCCGCACCAATGGCTTTGGAACGCGCGTTACGCTCTGCTTGTAATGTTTCAGTTTTTTTACTTGTAAATCTTTGCGTTGTTCTTCTAATGCGGTAAGTTTTTTTCCGTATCAAGAATAAAGTTACGTTTTACTTTTTAATTTTTTTCTGCTACTTCAGCCAGATTATTACGGAGTAAATTTGGATCGATCATTGGAATTCCCTATTTTTTTCATTATGAAACAGATACCTTTATTCTAGCGTGCTTTGAGCAAATAAACCAGTTAAAAACCCTGATTTTTTTCTTTTTATTAACTCTCTTCAAAAAAACATCCAAATTTTATGACCGCACTTTGCCATGATTTAATTTTTGTGATCTCTGTCAAATTCTGAGAATGAGACACTAGAAACAGCAAAAAGTTCTATAATGAAAATGAACGTTAACCAAGAGGAGTAACCTATGTTTCCTGAATTTCGCGATTTAATTACTAATCTCAAAAATAAAGATGCTTATTTCGATCGCTTGTTTGAAAAACACAATGTGTTAGACCAAGAGATCAAAAAAATAAGATTGATAACATAGAACTTGCTACTCATACGGAAATTGAGAACTTGAAAAAAGAAAAATTACGGATTAAAGACGAGCTCTATCAATACTTGAAAAAGAAAGCAGCTGAGTAATTTGGTTTAATGTGAAGACAAAGTGCGGTGAAATTTACCGCACTTTTTTTGTTTTAAGTGGTTTTGCTTTTTTTGAGAGCCCAGATAAATCGCCACTAATGTCAGCACTGCCCCCGCCCATTGCCAATGATTGATGGGCTTATCTAATCCAAAATAATCAATTACGAGCGCAACCACCGGTTCAGAAAGAAGCAACAAACCGGTTAAACCTAACGATAAATAAGGAATGGTATAAGCAATCATGCCCCAGGCGACACATTGCATCACAGCACCATAAATGAAGACTAATCCCCAATCGGTGAAAGTGGTAGGATAGAGGTTATCGGAATTAAAAATTAGCGAAGGAATAATTAAGACGAAAGCACCACTCAAACTCAAAATAAACATTAACGAAAATAAAGCGGTGGGTTCTTCTTCGTGCACCTTTTTAATCATAACCATTGAAGCTGCAAGCATGCCTGCAGAAATGAGCCCAATGATAATGCCGTACATCCCTTCAAAATTATGTTGTAGCTCTTCCCCTGAGATTAAGACTACACCCGCAACCGCTAAAAAAAGGCTTAACATTTGTAATTTCGTTTGGCGTTCACCAAAGAAAAAATAGCCAATTGCGGCCAAAAAGAAAATCTGCAAGCTATTCAGCAACGTTGAAATACCTGGTCCTACCGCATATACACTTTCATGCCAAAAGGATAAATCAAAAGCTAAAAAAATTCCGGCTAATGCAGTATACATCATTGCTTTACGGCTTTTCGGAAAACGCTGTCTTTTTAATTTCATTAAGAACCAGAAAATAAAAGAGGCAATAAGTAAACGCCAAAATGCAATGGCATAACCACCCACTGGCACAAACTTCACAATTAGGCTTCCTAAACCGAATAGCACGCAGCCCACGACTAACATCGGGGCGGCGTAAGATTTTATTTTATCCATTAAATAAACATTGCCCAGACAGCCAAACTCGCTGCCATAAAGAACAAAATGAGTAAGCTGTTATAACTGAGTTTCCATTTATTAACACTGTGCAAAAGCAATACCCCTGCTATTACTAAATGAAGAACAAAATAAATACCGTATGCGAAAACACCATCAAAACTGACCGCACTTACACCTTGATAAATAATAAAGATCAGTACTGCCAACGCATTCAGTGCAAGCAGTAAAATCATCAATAATGGCAGTAACGCAATGAAACCTTGCAGACGATTACGAGAAACGGACAAGCATAAATTCGCTAACAAGACGCCCATCACCGCTTGTGACAATGGATTATATTGCACGAAATTCGGTGTTGGATTGCCGAAGAAAATCATCAAATACGCAATCACACCCAATCCACTCACCAACGATGCCATTAAGAGAAAACCACGGCGAGCCGATTCATCTTTAGGTTGTTTCCATACTGCATATACGGCAGATAATCCGCATAAGCTAACAATATCAGTCATCACGTAATGATGTGGTGAGGCTAAGCTCATCCCAAGCCAAACTAACCAATAAAGTGCAAAACAGACATTTGCTTTGATTAAACGTCCACGCTGTCCTGGGCAAATTTCGCCTTTAATAAAGGCAACCAAACAAAGTAACTGAGCAATCAGCACACCAAAGGCTAAATGAGGAATCAATTTTTCAGCAGATTGCAAAGACTCTGCAAAAAATTCAATAATTAATAGCAACCCAATTGGCAATAGAGCAAGAAATGCGGCTAAGGGTTTGGATTGTTCTTCTGACATAAAATTCTCGATTAGAAAAAGAAGGCGTCATTATGCCAAAATTTACAGCTTTTTTTAATGGCTTTCGTGCATTTTGACTCATTCCCTTTTAAAATAAGCAAAATGATAACCGCACTTTAGGAACCACAAAAAAATGCTATTAAGCGTACTTTATATTATTGGAATTACTGCCGAAGGAATTACCGGCGCATTAGCCGCTGGACGAGAAAAAATGGATATTTTCGGGGTAATTATTATTGCCTGCGTGACGGCGATTGGTGGCGGTTCAGTACGCGATGTATTACTTGGACACTACCCGCTTGGCTGGGTTAAACATCCTGAATATTTCATTATGGTGGCTGGTGCGGCTGTATTAACGGTTTTTATCGCGCCCTTCATCAAACATTTCATGCGCTACTTCCGCACGATTTTCTTGGTGTTAGATGCCTTAGGATTAATCGTATATTCCATTATTGGCGCACAAATTGCCATTGATATGGGTTATGGCTTTACTGTGACATCCATTGCGGCAACGGTGACAGGGTGCATTTGGTGGTGTATTGCGTGATTTACTTTGTAACCGCATTCCCCTTGTGTTCCAAAAAGAACTTTACGCGAGCGTATCATTCTTCTCTGCCGCTATGTATATGGCATTACAACATATTCAAGTAGAACACACACTTTCAATTTTACTCACGTTATTCAGTGGTTTTGCATTACGTTTACTTGCTGTTCGATTTGGCTGGGGACTACCCGTTTTCGATTTCCAAGAGCAAGAAGAGGAAACAAATGATAAATTACCGAAGAAAACGAAATAATTAAAAGGAATAATTATGTTAGAACAAATGGGCAAACAGGCCAAAGATGCAGCCTTTATTTTAGCGCAGTTAAACACCACTGAAAAAAATCATGCGCTCAGCATTATTGCAGATCAATTAGAACAACAAGCGGAGCGTATTCTTGCTGCAAACCAAAAAGATATTGAAATTGCGAAAACCAAAATGGCTTATCCGAAGCCTTAATTGATCGTCTTTTATTAACCGAAGATCGCCTAAAAGGCATTGCGAATGATGTGCGTCATGTGATTTCGCTCGCCGATCCTGTGGGAAAATCATTGATGGTGGCACCTTAGATAGCGGATTAAAAATCGAACGCGTTCGTACACCGCTTGGCGTGATTGGTACCATTTACGAAGCACGTCCCAATGTCACCATTGATGTGGCAAGCCTTTGCTTAAAAACCGGTAATGCCGTGATTTTACGTGGTGGAAAGGAAACACAACATTCCAACCAAATTTTAGTAGAAGTGGTACAAAATGCCCTTGAACAAGCGGGATTACCACGCCATGCAGTCCAAGCGATTACGGATCCGAATCGTGAACTTGTGATGCAACTGCTTAAATTGGATCGCTACGTGGATATGATTATTCCTCGTGGCGGAGCCGGTTTACATGAGCTTTGTAAACAACACTCTACCATTCCAGTGATTGTCGGTGGTGTGGGTGTTTGCCATCTTTTTGTAGAAGAAAGTGCTGACCAAGAAAAAGCCCTTGCGGTGATTGCTAATGCAAAATGCCAACGTCCAAGCACATGTAATACGTTGGAAACGCTTTTAGTTCAACGCTCGATTGCAGAAACCTTCCTACCAAAACTCGCGAAATATTTAGCCGAGAAAAAAGTAAAATTCCATGCAAAATCGACCGCACTTTCGATTCTTCAAGCTGCAAATGTCGATGTGCAAGAAGTGACTGAACAAGCGCTACGCCAAGAATGGGGCTCACTCGATCTCAATGTTGTGGTGGTTGAAGATATGGATGCGGCAATTGCTCACATTCGTGAATATGGTACACAACATTCAGAAAGTATCTTGACGGAAAACCAACGATTAGCCACACAATTTATCAATCAAGTAGATGCAGCAGCCGTGTATGTTAATGCAAGTACTCGATTTACCGATGGCGGACAATTTGGTTTAGGTGCAGAAGTGGCGGTAAGTACTCAAAAACTTCATGCTCGTGGCCCAATGGGATTAGAAGCCTTAACCAGCTATAAATGGGTTTGTGTTGGCGATTACACTTCTCGCAAATAATCTGTTCCATCCATAAAAAAACCGCACCTTGAAACAATCAAAGTGCGGTTATTTTTTATCTCGTTTTTAGTGTTTACCGAATAATTTCATCGCGGGTAATACAATCGCACAAGCAATCGCGCCTACAATCACACCCACGACTAACGTCGCTACATTACCTAATAAGCCATCAGCTAATTGATAATCAGCGAGCAAATGATGAATGAAATCTACATTATGCACAAAAATACCGCCACCGACTAAGAACATCGCAAGCGTACCGATAAAACTAAGTGAACGCATAAATTTTGGCATAATCACTAAAATTGCATTCCCGATTGACTTCGCCACACCACCTTTTTTGATAAGGTATAAACCGAAATCATCCGCTCTAACAATCAATGCGACCAAGCCATAAACAAAAATAGTAATTCCGATACCCACTATTGAAAGAGAAATGATGCGAGTGAGCAAGCTCGCTTCGGTTAATTCGCCCAATGCAATAATAATAATTTCAGCAGAAAGAATAAAATCCGTACGAATTGCCCCTTTAATTTTAGCGGCTTCATTAAAGGTTGTTTTTTCTTCGTGCTCTTCATGAGCAATAAATTTATGTAGAATTTTCTCTACACCTTCAAAACATAAATATGCCCCACCAATCATCAGAAGTGGCACGATCAACCAAGGTAAAAATGCAGAAAGCAGTAAAGCAATTGGAATTAAAATGACTTTATTGACTAAGGATCCTTTGGTGACTGCCCAAACAATGGGTAATTCACGATCGGAAGATGCCCCTGTTACCTGATTAGCATTTAAGGCTAAGTCATCACCTACTACACCAACGGTTTTCTTGGCTGCTATTTTGGTCATCAAGGCGACATCATCAAGAATCGATGCAATGTCATCAATAAGGGTAAAAAGAGAGCTAAACGCCATATTTTTTCCTTTATAAAGTTAAAATTTAGAGAAATGAGTTTTAGACTGGTCGAATGCTTTCAACATCCAACTTCGCATCAAACTCTTTTTGTAATAAAAGCAGTTTTTTTATCTTGCTGTAAATCCGTACGCGCCTGTTCACGTAAGTCTTGATACACTTTTTTTGCGGTAATCCATCGGGGTTAAAACATCGGAATCTTCAACAAAAATCGACAATTTGACTGGTTTTTTTCATATAAACGTTCAAGATGCTCCAGTAAATTTTTTTAATATTTCGATCTTGTTTTTAAATGGGCTTTTTCAGAATGAAGCCCGAGTTGAATTTCATCTTCTGTTTGCGACTTAATAAAAGCAATTTAATGCCAACTCTTTTTGAAAAAGCCAATCACCCCAGAACGTTCGACGATATCCGTCCAAGGATCTTGTTTTTTTGCGTAATTTGAATAATTTTTCTCACGCAATTCTGGTGTCACATCTTTCAACATTGCCTGTTTAATATCAGAAGGACGCACTCCGCTATCTACTTTGGCTAAATCCGGATTGCTCCACTCCCAACGATAGGTTTCCGCATCCAGAATTTCTTGCTCTTCCGCGTCCATTTCAGCGTTGTCATCAATGGTATTTTCAACCGTCTCAATACCTTGCTTTAACGCTTCTGCTTGTTGAGTAATTGGATTTATCACCGAGGCTTTCGTTTGCGTAGCTTTCGGTGGTGTCATCTCTCGCACAGGAAGTGCGGTCATTTTTGGTGAATTTTTTTGCTCATCTAACGCTTGGAGATGATGCAAAGTTTCTTCCACTGCGGCTTGCTGTTCATCATGATGCTGCTGGCGCTCTGATTGCTCAATTTGCGTTAATTGATTCAACGCCTCTAGCGCAGCAAGGCTAGCTAAATTCAATGAAGATGTGGTTTGCGTGGAAACAGGTTGAGAAGGTGAAGAATGCACAACCGCCGATTGAACCATCGGCTTTTGCGCTTGTGCAGAATAGTTGGCTTTGATGTTTTGCGACAGCACCGGCATATCCACATAACCAGAAACAGGCTGATTTTCAACCGCACTTTTCTGTGTATTTTGTTCAGGAGATAGCCCGCCTTGTTTAGGCGTTTGTGCTGCCGTAAGGAACTTTGGGTGGAATGCCAATGCCCTCAATAATGTCATTTCTGCACCAATTCGACGATTTGGCGCAGAGGCTAATTCTTTTCGACCCGATACAATTACTTGATAGAAAAATTGTACGTCTTCCGGTGAAATATGTTTAGCCAGAAAACCTAAGTGATCGTTTTTCATCTGTTGCACTTTTAGCGAGCAATTGCATTAATGCAATTTGATGTAATTTCTCAGCTGTTTCTGCCAATAATTCATCCCAATCGCCCGCTTTTTCTGCCACCGTTTGGATGGTTTTCATTAAACTCTCACCGTTACCTTGATGTAAGGCGTAAATGATTTCAATCGGCTGATCTTCATCTAACAGCCCAAGCATGGTATTCACCACATCAGTGGAAACTTTACCATTGCCCATGGCAATCGCTTGATCCGTTAAACTTAAACTGTCACGAATACTACCCTGTGCCGCTTTGGCTAATTTATCTAATGCAGGCGCATCAAAAGGAATATTTTCGGCAGTAAGCACACGATTAAGATGTGCTGAAATTTGCGGTTCATCTAATGCTTTAAGATGAAATTGCATACAACGGGATAAAATCGTAATTGGCAATTTTTGTGGATCCGTTGTCGCAAGTAAGAATTTCACATATTCAGGCGGTTCTTCCAAGGTTTTTAACAACGCATTGAAAGAATGGCGGGAAAGCATATGCACTTCATCGATGAGATAGACTTTATAACGCCCCACTACCGGCTTATATTGCACATTGTCTAATAGCTCACGGGTATCTTCTACTTTTGTACGAGAAGCCGCATCGATTTCAATTAAATCAATAAAATTGCCCGCTTCGATCGCTTTGCAGTTTTCACATTCACCGCAAGGATCGGCAGTAATACCATTTACACAGTTCAAACCCTTCGCAAATAAACGAGCGATAGAGGTTTTACCCACGCCACGGGTGCCGGAAAATAAATAAGCATGATGTAAACGGTTTTCTTTTAAACCGTTTTCCAAAGCAGTGAGCACATGGCTTTGCCCCACTACTTCAGAAAAGTTTTTTGGTCGCCATTTTCTGGCTAAAACTTGGTAGCTCATCGCATCCCTTTAAAAATTAATGGCCTTCAAAATTCACTAAGGTGTAGCAATCAATGCCTAAATCACGTAAGCGTTTTTCGCCCCCTAATTCTGGCAAATTAATCACAAAGGCAGCATGTTTCACTTCACCACCTAAACGTTGAACTAATTTCATGGTAGCTTCAACTGTACCACCGGTCGCTAACAAGTCATCAATGATTAACACATTATCACCTTGTGAAATCGCATCCGTATGCAATTCAAGGGTGTCTTGACCGTATTCTAACTGATAAGACTGTGCAATCACTTCACGAGGTAATTTGCCCGGTTTACGAACGGGGATAAATGGCAAGCCTAATGCTAATGCAACTGGCGCACCAAAAATAAATCCACGAGACTCAGTACCAATGACTTTTGTGAGACCTTGATCTTTATACTTTTCAACGATCAAATCGATTGTGGCTTTGAAAGCCGTAGGCACTTCGAGTAAGCTCGTGATATCACGGAAAATAATGCCTTCTTTTGGATGATTTGGGATAGATTTGATAGAAGATTTGATTAATTCAAGTTGTTTGTTCATAAATAATTGCTCAAAAAAGAGTAAGAAAAAATCCTGTTTTTAGGCTCGCATTCTAGCATAGAAAAAGACAAAAGTGCGGTGAATTTTGACCGCACTTTTGTAAATAAAATGAATTAATCTGGGTAAATATCTTCCCCGTCTTTTCGAGTACGAAGAAGCTGTAAAATCCAGACATATTGTTCGGGGGTTGGTATAACGAAATATTCAATTTCTTCGTTCATCGCACGGGCTGATTGCTCAGGATCGTCGCTTAATTGCATCGGTGGGCGAATTTCCATTTCATACTTGCCATTCTTAGCGTTATAACGAGGGAACATTGGAATAACTACGGCTTTTGCTAATTTTGCCATTTTGTTTAACCCAGGAAGCGTGGCTTTATAAGTGGCAAAGAAATCCACAAAGACACTTTGCTCGGCACCAAAATCTTCATCAGGAAGATAATACCCCATTTGACCTTGTTTGATGTGTGCTAAAAACGGCTTAATACCATTTTGGCGAGCATGCATTTTTCCCGCCAAAACGTTGACGCGCTAAAGTCCATAACCAGTCCACCAATGGATTTCGGTGCGGGTTATACATTGACGTCATTGGCATGCCGTGTGTATGCAAAATAATACCTGAGGCATCAATCGCCCAACCATGTGGGACCATCAAAATGATGTTATGCCCTTCGGCTTTGGCTTGTTTGATATGCTCAAGACCAATGAATTCACTGCGTTTTTGTAAATGTTTTTTAGAACGAATGGCAATTTCACCAATACCAAGCATGACTTGTGCGACCGTCACAAACATCTCTTCAATCACTTTGTCACGCTGCTCAGCTGTCCAATCTGGAAAACAGAGTTTCAAATTAATCTCAGCACGAATACGTGGTTTACCGATTTTTTTCGTCAGCGCTCGTGCCAGTTTCTCGGCCATTTTATCGCGTAAACGAAATGGTACAAAAGCGAGTAACAAAAGCACAAAAATACCAAGCCAAATGCCCCAATTTTTCGGGTGCAAATATGACCATGAAAAATGTGGTTCATAGCCTGTTCGTGCTGTAATACGTAATTTTTTTTGAGAATCTGTCATAATCAATTGTTAAAAATGAAACCAACCTTGATCATACGCCATTTTAATTGTCATGATAAATGACACAATCACCACCATCGGTCTGATCAGTTGTTTGCCTTTTGCCATCACCATTTTGGCGCCTAAATTCGCACCAATCAGACTTCCTGCCATCATCACTAAACCAACGGTCCAAATCACATGACCACCAATAAAGAAGAAAATTAATGAAGCAAAATTTGAAGTTACATTCATCACTTTAGCATGCGCAGTTGCTTTGGTGAGATTAAATCCAAGCAATGTGACACAAGCCAAGTTCATTAATGAGCCTACACCAGGTCCCGAAAAAAGCCGTCATAAAAAAACCCAGCAATGAGCCAAAACATAATGCAAAAACTGCGTAGGAAATTCGTTGTTTGCGATCACTTTCGCCCAATTTAGGTGTAAATAAAAAGTATAGACCAATCGCTAAAATGAGAAATGGAAGCCCTTTTTTAATTAATGACGCATCTAAATTTTGAATGAGTAACGTACCAATCACCGAGCCGATAAAAATCATCAGTAAGATAAAAGAAAACTCCGATAAATTGACCGCTCTTTTACGCAAAAAGTAAATACTTGCCGACAACGCACCGCCGAATGCTTGTAATTTATTCGTGCCTAATGCCATTGCTGGTGGCATACCTGTCATTAATAAGGCAGGGATTGTAATTAAGCCTCCGCCACCCTGCTATCGCATCAATAAATGCGGCAATAAAGGCAGCTGCAAAAAGCATAGCTAAAATATCAATTCCAAATTCCATGATTAAACTCCTACTCTAACCATTCGCTACTATTTGGCGAACTCAAAACTTGTTGGCATAAAAACGGTTCTGGTGGTGTCACTTTTGGTTTAGAAGAGCCTGAACCTGGTTTTGCTGGTTCAAACCAAGAATAAAGTTCATCGCCACAACCATCACCTGCTGGTACCGGTGCTTGATCTTCACAATAAGCAGCATCTTTCGGACAAGCAATGCGCACGTGGAAATGGGAATCATGACCAAACCATGGACGAATTTTGTGTAACCAAGCACGATCATCACCCGCAGTTTGACAAAGTTTTAATTTAATCGCTGGGTTCACAAAAATACGAGTCACTTTGGGATCTTGCGCTGCCAATTTGATTAACGTTGCATGATTATTATTCCACACATTTTCATCAACACGTTGTGCTTGGCGATTCACCACAAGCAAGCCTTTTCCGTCAGAATTTAACGCTTCACTGTCTGTCATGGTGCCCATACGCAACCAAATATCCGCGTCTAATCCCATTTGATGGCTTGCATGCCCCGTTAAAAAGCGACCTCCACCTGGCATAGCAATATCTCCAACTAACATGGTCGGTAAGCCCGCTGACTTCGCTTTTTGTCCAAGACGCTGTAAATAGGCAATCATATCCGGATGACCATAATACCGGTTTTTATTCATACGAATAACTTGATAGCCCTCACCTTTATAAGGCAATGGCTCCGCTACCGATAATACAACCATTTGAATAGCTGCCAATTGGATTCGCTTTACCGTCTGTTGCTGGAATTGGACGTTTAATTCGTTGCCAGTCTTGTGGCGAGGCTATTGTTTGTAGCGAGAAAAAAATGCTCCCTAAAACAACCGCACTTGAAAGTAATTTTGCTAAAGATTTATTCATAAGATTTCCTAAAACGAATGACCTTATCTTCAATAAAAGAAAAAAATAAGCTTAATTTAAAAGAGTTATCTGCATTGTGCCTTAAAACGCAATAAATGGTCGAGTAACACAATTGCAACCATTGCCTCTGCAATGGGTACTGCTCGAATACCGACACAAGGATCATGACGGCCTTTTGTCACGACTTCAACAGGATCACCTTCTAAATTAATCGAGCGTCCTGGAATGGTAATACTGGATGTTGGTTTTAGTGCAATGGTCGCAATAATTGGCTGACCAGAGCTAATACCCCCTAAAATACCGCCAGCATGGTTGCTTTCAAAACCATTTGGTGTCATTTCATCACGATGTTGACTGCCACGCTGTTCAACTACAGCAAAGCCATCGCCAATCTCTACACCTTTAACGGCATTAATCCCCATTAAGGCATGGGCTAAATCAGCATCAAGTCGATCAAAAACGGGCTCTCCTAAACCAACAGGAACATTCTCTGCAATCACGGTTAGTTTGGCCCCAATCGAATCCCCTTCTTTTTTCAATTCACGGATTAATTCATCAAATTTTTCGACCGCACTTTCATCTGGACAGAAAAATGGATTGCTATTCACTTTATCCCAATCAATTTTATCGATAGTCTGTGGTGCAATCTTCACTTCGCCAATTTGACTCAAAAAGCCACGTACTTCAATGCCAAACTGTTCACGTAAATATTTCTTCGCAATCGCTCCCGCAGCAACACGCATGGCGGTTTCACGCGCAGAAGAGCGCCCACCACCGCGATAATCACGAATGCCGTATTTTTGTTGATAGGTAAAATCTGCATGCCCAGGACGGAAACGATCTTTGATATCACCATAATCTTGTGAGCGTTGATCACCATTTTTAATGATCATTCCAATGCTGGTACCCGTTGTTTTACCTTCAAATACCCCAGATAAAATCTGTACTTCATCGTCTTCACGACGCGGTGTGGTATAGCGTGATGTACCCGGTTTACGACGATCTAAATCAGGTTGAATATCGGCTTCCGATAATTCAAGATTCGGCGGTACGCCATCTACAATACAGCCTAATGCAATACCATGCGACTCTCCAAAGGTCGTCACACGAAAAAGTTGTCCGATAGTATTCCCTGCCATATTTTCTCTCTTTAATTAATGATTTTTGGCTAATTTTGCCACATCAATAAATGGAATTTCTTCGCCTGTATCTTTATTCTTGATAAAGATATCTAATTGGTTGAATGCAATATCAATATTATTTTCTGCAAATAACTCATTCACGCGGCGGTTGAGCGCATCAAGCGTATCATTTCGCTCAGATACTTGCCCTACATAAACACGTAATTCGTGATCTAATGTACTTGCCCCAAAGGTTAAAAATAGCGCTCTTGGTTCTGGATCTTTTAAGACGCTTGGTTGCTCATGTGCAGCTTGCAATAATAAGCGTTTCACTAAGTCTAAATCTGAACCATACGCCACCCCAACGGATACAACCAAACGAGTAACGGTGTTAGATAATGCCCAGTTAGTCACTTGTCCAGTTACAAAGGATTTATTTGGCACAATCACTTCTTTTCGATCCGGATCGATCATCGTAATGGCGCGAATACGGATTTTCGCTACTGTACCTGTTACATCGTTAATTGTCACAGTATCGCCCACACGAATTGGACGCTCAAATAATAAAATGATGCCGGAAACAAAGTTCGCAAAAATTTCCTGCATACCAAAACCGAGACCAACGGAAAGGGCGGCAAATAACCATTGTAATTTAGACCATGACATCCCAAGGGTAGAAAATGCCCATGCGCCACCCACTGCAACCAAGATATAGGTTAATAATGTTGTAATGGTATAAGGCGTACCTTGTGAAAGTTTCACTCGGGAGAAGAGTAATATTTCTAAAATACCTTGAATATTACGCACTAAAATATAGGTAATCACAACAATGATTAACGCAACAATCAAGTTAAAGAGTGAAATCGTTTCGGTCACCACGCCCGCTTCAGTTGTTGAAGTTTGTTGCCACAAGGTAATATCACGCAAATAACTTACCACCGTAACTAAATCTGACCAGACATAATAAAAGATGACAAAAAGTGCGGTCCAAATAAAGAGATCGGCAAAGCGTAGTAACTGGCTACGCACTTCATTTAAGTCCAATCCCTCTTCTTGTTCGGTAATCACGACCACATCATCAGAGGCTGAAGCATCACTTGAATCTTGTTGTTTTTGCTGACGTTTTTCTTGTAAACGACGATAAGCTAAACGTCTTGATGCTACGGTGACACCACGATAAATTGTATGACGCACCAACGACCACACCACCCATGCAATGTAGGTATTAATAATATGCGTAATTAAATTTAAGGCGGTGTAATAATAGCCTAAAGCAATTAGTGCAATTAAAATAACAGGGACCAATTGCAATAAGATTCGTACAATTTTGAAAATGGTTCTATCACGCTTATCTGTTGTCGTTAAACTCAATGATTTTTCAGTACGAATAAAACGTGGTGCAATAATTACAATGCAGAAAAGCAACGCAACAATGGTATTAATTTCACCCAATACGTCATTTGCTAAACCTGTATCCATGACATTACTGAAAATTGACGTATTCAGTAATAACACAACAGAAACAATAATACGTTTCGTGACGTCTTGTAGGCTCGCTGCACTCTCTTTAGTAAAACCAAAATGGCACACTAAAATACCATTCGGACGAAGAATAGCTAAGATAAAACTAAAGAACCACCAATAGCCCGCCATGCTAAGCGACCACTCCCAAAACTCTTGTGGATTTTTCACAAAGAAAAAGCCTAAAAGTTGGCAAGTCGCTAAGAACCACAGGGTGCCTGATAACGATAAAAGCGCCGTATAAAATAACGCAAGTGGCGTATGCCATTGGCTATCCGAACGAAGCGTGTTAATCTCACCATTAATCACAGCTAAGCGTTGTTTAATCGACTCTTTAAATTTAAAAATCAATCCACCAATCACAAACAAAATAAAGACGTAAGTGAGTAAATACGGCAAATTATCAAAGTTTGTCGGAAAGCCGATTTTCTTTCCAATGCCATCAAATTGTGCTTTGAGTGACATCGGTAATTTCTTGAACCAATCAAGATTAATTGGATTATTACTTTTTACCCAGAAACTTTGTTGGTCGAGTTTAGACTGAATCTGATCACTGATTTGAGTAATTTGCTGTTGGGTTAACTCTAAGGAAATCGCCAAATTCAATTGGTTATTCAACGACTTAATTAAATCTGACCCTACTTTACGACGTTCAGTGAGTAAATTGGTTAATTGTGTTTTTTCTGCCGGTGTAAACGATTTATTTTCATCCTGCTCTATTTTTACTGATGTAAGCATCAATATCATAAAAGCTCATTACGTTTTTGCGTAATATCGAAGATCTGTACACGCAAATCCGCAATTTGCTTTGAAAGACCTTGAATATTTAAATTGGTCGGTAATTTTTGTTTTTGTTGCTGAATAATGCGAGAAAGCACCAACGTGCCTTGTAACGCACTGATTTGCTCATCAATGGTACGCTGTGTCTGCGTCAAGTTATCCAATACATTTCGCATGCGTAATTCATCTTGCGTTAATGTATTGGTTTTCTCAGTTTGCTCAAGTAAATATTGGCTAAGCTGTGCATTCAAATTCAATTCTTTCTGAATCAACGGATTTTGCTCAACATTTTGGCTTTGTTGTTGTGCTTGCTCAACTTGGTTTTGTGTTTTAGCCAAATTCTTTTGATTAATCACGTCTTGAATGGCGGCAATTTGTTTCTGTAGCGCTTGAACACGTGTATTCAATAAGTCATAACGGCTCTGGTAAAGAACCGTAAATTGATCGCTATTTTTTTAATAAAATTTGATTGTACGCATTTTTTTAGCTCAATCAATTGCAACTCAAGTTGAATTTGCTGTTTTAACAGTGAACTTGTCGTTGGATCAGCCAATTTCTGATTCAATTCTTGCGTACGTTTAACATTATCTGTTAAGGCTGTTTGGGCGCGTTCGGATACAGCGCTTTGCCCTGCAAGTTGTGTATTCACGGCACTTAATGCAGATTGAGCATCTTGTTGTTGATTGGTCAGTTTCTCAAGCTGTGCCTGCAAAGTCGCTAAACTTTGAGAAGCATAATCGGTGTTATTTGGCGTGCTTAGCTGTTTTTTAAGATTTTGAAGATCGCTATTGTTTCTTTCTGAATTTCAGAATCCGCATCAATAAGTGTCTCTTGCAGCTCATTATTGCTTTTTTTGCTGCGTTTGAATTTGTTGCAAGAAATCTAGCGACGCCTGGATTGTCGCCACTTTACTTTGTTTTTTCCTCACCATCCGGTAACTTTTTCCGCCTCAGCTAATTCACTTTTTAAGTATTTTTTTCAGTTGGTAAATCAGCATTATTCTCTGCCCAAACAGGGCTGAGAAAGCGCCAGCGTAAAAAAACAAATGAAAGACCAAGTGCGGTCAAAACTCGAGAGATATTTTTTTCATTAAATCAACTTTCCTATTGTTGCGACAGCCAATCGTCGAGTGCTTTGCGAGAAATCTTTATTGCCCCTTGGATTAAATCCTGAGGGAGTTCATAGTAGGCAACGGGTTGCTTAAATCGCTCCAATCGCCCTTGTAAAAAAACGTTGAGAGATTCGACCGCACTTTCATTAAACGGCATATGAAATTCCACCAACGCCACTGGGCGTTGACCAAATTCCTCATCACGTTTAGGTAAAACAAAGACTTGTTTCACCAAATCTGATTGTGCAATCACCTTTTCAATTTCTTCCGGCTGAATATTTTCACCGCCAGAAATAAACATATTATCCAATCGGCCTTGAATAACTAATTCGTCATCAAGCCATTGAGCTTTATCTTTTGTTTGGAACCAACCTTCGGCATTGGTGAGTGGAACAATATGTCCTTCTCGCCAATATCCCATGGCAAGTCCAGCACCTTTTAGCCAAACTTCTTCATTCACTAACTTGAACTCTCGCCCAAGTAAAGGTTGACCTACACCAATTTTTCCATCCGATTGTTTAGCGAATACGGTAGAAGCCATTTCTGTCATACCATAGCCTGAATAGCTTCGAATATCTAATTCACTTAACATTTGGGTTAATTTTACAGGGATTTGTGTTCCCCCCAATAATACTGCTTGCGTATGAATAGATTGAGGATGCTCTACCAAATAATCAAACCAACGTTGTAATTGCGTTGGCACGAGAGAAACATGGGAAACCTCACCAATAGATTGATAAAAATCTTCTTTCGGTAGTACCAAGGTTGCTCCCGCATACAGCCAACGCCACACAATACCTTGTCCGGAAACATGATAAAGCGGCAAAGAAAGTAACCAAGATTGATCTTTGCCAAAATTCATTAAGGCACAAACACCTTCCGCATTAGCCAAATGAGCAGAAACATTATGCACCACCGCTTTAGGCAAACCAGTAGAGCCGGATGTTAAGGTCATCGTTGCTGCTTTTGTAAAATCAGCTTTATGCTCAGGTAATAGTTCAGCAACTAAATAATGAATATCTTCGGTTTGATAACAAAAATCTACCCCATAAACTCGGTACAATTCTTCTCTTTTCTCTTGAGGAAATGCTGGATTGATCCCTAAAATTCTTGCGCCTAGCTGAATAACGGCTAAATAAAGAAATAAGATCTGTTCTGAATTTTTACCACAAAAAGCGACCGCACTTTGCGCCGTCACTCCTTGTTGTAAAAGAAAAGCTTCTACTTGATTAATTTTCTCGACAAGCTCCGCCCAAGTAAAAGGATCGCCCTGCGAATTTCGCAACGCGATCTGATCTGCATACGCTGAATTTTGGGCAAATGCTTGCCAAGGGAATTTTTGCATCGACTTAGTTGCTAACGAAATAAGGGCGAACTTCGTCGATTAAATATTCCGGCAAATGCATAGATTGCATCGCCCCTTCTAGCATAAGCATCTTACGATTACTATTGGTATTGGTAATCACCCAATATGGTGTGTCAGGAATTTGTTTTGGTTTAGTGTGATTACCCGCCACAAGTAAAGTCCCTTCATCACGAGCAAAATACACACGAGTACGGCCTTGCAAGCTTTCAGTTGCCTGTGCAAAACTTTCTGGATTGGTACGATAAAGCGTACGCAATATACTTAAAAAACGCACGACTGCTTTTGGCTCTTCTTTGAATTCTGCAGAATTCAAGAGTGCACGAACTTTATCAACAATGTGATTGATTGCTTCATCCGATTGTTTTTTCACTACTTTTGGCGGCTCTACAGGTTCAACTTTTGGTTGAGATACTTCGGTTGTTTTTTCCGTTAAAACAGGCTCAGAATGCACCGCACTTTTTACGTTTTCAGCTGATACGTCTGATTCAAAGAAATCAACCTTGCTTGTTGCGTGAGCGGGTAAATTCAACAAACGGCGAAGAATATCAGACGCACTTTCTCCAATAGACTGAGTTTGTGCAGCAATGTATTGATATAATTCTTCATCAACTTCAATTATCTTCATTTTTTTCTCTCCGTTTGCTAAAATTTTCACCCATTATAACGATTTCTAACCAAATTCTCACGCAAAATATATGTCATCTTCCCAATTATTAAACTATCAATTTCATCAAACAAAACAAGCAATTAATTCACCTACCTTAGTTTTTATTCACGGCTTATTTGGGGATATGAATAATCTTGGTGTGATCGCCCGTGCATTTAGCGATAACTATAACATTTTACGTGTGGATTTACGCAATCACGGACAAAGTTTTCATTCAGAAACAATGAATTACGATGTCATGGCTGATGATGTATGGCAACTTATCGATCATCTTAAATTAGATAAAGTGATCTTAATTGGTCATTCAATGGGTGGAAAAACAGCCATGAAAATGACCGCACTTCAACCACAGCGCGTGGAAAAATTGGTTGTCATTGATATTGCACCTGTGGCAAATAGCAGTGCTGGACATGATGATGTGTTTCGTGGTTTATTTGCTGTGAAAAACACTCAGCCACAAACTCGTCAACAAGCTAAACCCATTTTAGAAAGTGAAATTGCCGATCCTAGCGTGGTGCAATTTATGTTGAAATCTTTTGAGCCGACTTCAAGTGAATATTTTCGTTTCAATTTGACCGCACTTTTTGAGCATTATGCAGAACTGATGGATTGGCAGGAAGTTTACGCTAATACGCCTACTCTCTTTATTAAAGGCGGGCTTTCCTCCTATATTAAAGAAGAATACACGGATGCAATTTTGAAACAATTTCCCAATGCGACCTCCTTCACTATCAATGGTTGTGGGCACTGGGTTCATGCGGAAAAACCAGATTTTGTGATACGTGCAATTGATAGGTTTCTAAATAAGAATTAATCGTTTTTAAATGAGAATTATTCTATTCAAATGAGAATTCATTTATGGTATAGTTCGCACAAATTGTAGGGCTTTGCCCCTAATCTTTTTCTATTCACCTAATTTTATTTCAAAAGGAAAGAACAATGGCAGTTGTCGGTTTATTTTATGGTAGTGACACAGGTAATACAGAAAACATTGCAAAAATGATTCAAAAGCAATTAGGTAACGAACTCGTTGATATTCGTGACATTGCAAAAAGCTCTAAAGAAGATATCGAAAGTTATGATTTTTTACTTTTTGGTATTCCTACTTGGTATTACGGTGAAGCACAAGCTGACTGGGATGATTTTTTTCCTACCTTAGAAGAAATTGATTTTACTGACAAGTTAGTCGGTATTTTTGGCTGTGGCGATCAGGAAGATTATGCTGATTACTTCTGTGATGCGATCGGTACAGTACGTGATATCGTTGAACCACGTGGCGCGATTATCGTGGGCAATTGGTCAACTGATGGTTATACCTTTGAAGCATCAAAAGCATTATTAGACGACGGAAACTTTATCGGTTTATGTATCGATGAAGATCGTCAACCAGAACTCACTGCAGAACGTGTAGAGAAATGGACGAAACAAATCTACGATGAAATGTGTTTAGCAGAATTAGCTTAACCATCTCTATTTAGCAAATTAAGGGAACATTATGTCTGAAGAAAACATCAAATTACTCAAAAAAGCAGGGTTGAAAATCACCGAACCACGGCTGACTATCCTTGCGTTAATGCAAGAACATAAAAACGAGCATTTCTCAGCTGAAGAAGTGTATAAAATATTGTTAGAACAAGGTAGTGATATTGGTCTTGCAACTGTATATCGCGTGCTTAACCAATTTGATGAAGCGCATATCTTAATTCGTCATAATTTTGAAGGTAACAAGTCTGTTTTTGAACTTGCACCAACAGAACACCACGATCACATTATTTGTGAAGATTGCGGTAAAGTATTTGAGTTTACTGATAACATTATCGAACAGCGTCAAAAAGAAATCAGTGAACAACATGGCATCAAATTAAAAGCACACAGTTTATACCTCTACGGTAAATGTAGCGATATCAACAAATGTGATGAGAAAAAGTAATTCTTGCTAAAAAATGAAAAACCTTAGGCTAAAACCTAAGGTTTTTTTAT